>OMEJ01000215.1_pt1 | contig 61373 bp, 62 predicted proteins | sample 1645361 | NCBI WGS metagenome assembly OMEJ01 (sample SAMEA103958156, study PRJEB25191) | human gut metagenome
TTCGACTAAGCAAGGATCAATCACATCAATCCAAGCTGTATACGTACCTGCAGATGACTATACTGACCCTGCACCAGCTACAACATTCGCCCACTTAGATGCAACAACAAACTTAGAGCGTCGTATTGCGGCAATGGGTATCTATCCAGCAGTAGACCCATTAGCATCAACATCACGTGCGTTATCACCAGATATCGTTGGACAAGAACACTACGATGTAGCTCGTCGTGTCCAAATGATGTTACAACGTTACCGTGAATTACAAGATATCATCGCTATCTTAGGTATGGATGAGTTAAGTGACGAAGATAAAAAAGTAGTACACCGTGCTCGTCGTATCCAATTATTCTTATCACAAAGTTTCCACGTTGCAGAACAGTTCACAGGATTAAAAGGTGCTTACGTACCAGTTGCTGAAACAGTTCGTGCATTCAAAGAAATCCTTGATGGAAAACATGATGATTTACCAGAATCTGCTTTCTTATTCGTAGGAACTATAGATGAAGCAGTTGAGAAAGGAAAGGAGAATTAGTCTATGGCAAACCAATTTGCATTAGAAATAGTAACTCCTGAAAATATCTTTTACAACGATCAAGTTGAAATGGTAATAATGAGAACTACAAACGGCGATAGAGCTATTTTAAAAGATCATATACCATTTGTAGCAGGATTAGTTGAAGGACAACTAAGAGTAAAAAAAGATGGTAAATTTAAAGAAGGAAAAATTTCTGGAGGATTTATCACTGTTACTAAAGAAAAAACTACTATATTAACTGAGGCAGCATCATGGGATAATGGAGCTGAAAAAGAAACTATATAGTAAATAATAAATAAAAAAGGAGTTATCTAAGATAGTATAATACTAAAAAGATAACTCCTTTTTAGATGCTATAAATTATTTTAATAATTTATATAAAAAAGACCATACCATAACTGGAAAATGTTATTTTCCAGTTATGGTATGGTCTTTTTGCTACTTATGAATTATATTAAAAAATATTTTCAAAGGGAGACTAAAATGAAACAATTATTAAAAAAGATACTTATAATACTATTGTTTACTATTAATATTTCTATGAATTTTCATAATAATTCATCTTATTCTTTTAATTACTATGAAACAATGCCCCTATCTGAAGGCAGTTACATGGATTTACGTGAATTTTAACTTTTACAGCTCCATATGAAATTCTTTTCTATATGCATTTCTTAAAATCTGACATTTTTCTTTACTCCTCCTTGCAACAGCTATATAATACGCCTTCTGCAACAATTCTCTTCCGATCTGTAAATCTTCCTTTTTTCGTTCCCCAGTTTCTATCTGTCTGAGAATAATCCATGCTTTATCACTTAATACATCGCTGATGATATTTCCAATATTTTTTTCTAAAGCCTCCCTCAGGCATTGTTCACATAATGTTAAAGCCTCTTTATATCTTTTTTGTTTGTTATATGTGACCGTCAGATTTCTAAGAATTAACACTTTCATATAATCTGCATACGCTCCAAAAATATAATCCTTTTGCAAGCATTGTAGCAGTCTCTCAAAAATATACACCGCCTCATCCACATCCCCGGCATGTGCATAAGCATTTGCAAGGCTCATCAGATTCATGATTTCCTGTTCGGTAAACGGGAAATCTTTTTTCAGACATTCCTCATAATCCGGAAGTGTCAGCCGGACTGCCTCCTGCAATTTTTCGATTGTTGTCTGATTGTCACTTCTTTTGCAGTAATAGTCCATCAATGCTTCTGACTTTAAAAGATACTGCCTGGTGATCACATTATCATCCGCTTTCTCTTTCATCCTGCCTAAATATAAATCTGCTTTTTCATAGTCATAATTCTGCATTGCCTGCTCAAAAAGTTTTCGTTCCTCTAACAGTTCTAAGTTCTTCCCAACACAGATGGCATAGCTCTTTTCCGGTACACGCTCCATTTTTGCCATGAGTCTTGCATACAGTTCTCTTTTTACGCGAGTCTTTCCGCTCTCGATACGATACAATGTCTGTACCGAACAAATCTCATCACTCAGTTCTTCCCTGGACATTCCAACAAACTCTCTTGTCATCCGTATTATATCTCCGGCTCTGTAGTTTGACATACTAATCCCTCACCATACTTTTCTGCATCCCGTGCCTTTTCATCCTGCCCCTCCAACTGATACAGACACGCAGCAATCTTACATTCTTCCATCGCTTTCTTTAACAGCATATTTTTATCCGCATTTTTTGGCGTGAGCTTTTCTCTCGTTTTTGCCCGCAGAAAATAGATGTCTGCAAGATGATAAAAACCCGCTCCCTCACTGATACATTGAATCGCTTTTTCTGTGTAAAACATAATTTTTCTGTAATCATTTTTTCTCTGTTGTATGGAGATCAGCTCTAAAAAGATATCCGTACTGACTTTTTCTTTTTTGCCCCCGGACTGATACCCACTGACATACGCTAAAATATTTAATAATTCCTGTTCTGCCATCTCTGTCTTCGACGGATCATAGTGTATGAGCAGCAGTATCATCCCGATCTCAACCGGACTGTACAGACGCACCTTTTCCATTGATTTCCTAAACTCAGGAATTGTGAGACAGATTCCTTTTTCTAAAATCCCACACAAACTGCTTCCAGTATTCTTTTCTGCGATCATGGTACGTGCTTCCTGATAAAGACAATATTGTTCATGTACAGATTCATCCTGTGGCATGACTCCCCGGTATTCTCTAATCTTCTTTTTCGCAGTTTTTACCTGATTGTTTTCCACAGATTTTTCAATCTGCTCCCTCATTTTCCACAATTCATAATCTTGTTCACTTAAAATTGTTTCAAACAGAGTGACTTCTTTTCCAATCCTTCCAAGCAGTGTCTGTCCAAGAAGTGAATCGACCTCCCTGCTCCCCTGTTCCAGTCTCGACAAAGTGGTAACAGAACAGATTCCTCTGCAGATATCTTCCTGTCTCAGGTGATACTTCTCCCTGTAATATTTTAATACCACTTCCATCATCTTTTGTTCCATAACCCACGCTCTTTGCAACTTCAGATTTTTACGCTTTTCATTGTTCCTTTAATATTCCAAATCTACACCAGAACATCTCCCTCTCTTCTTCCCTGCCTTTGAACCACTCATCTTTGATCTCATTCCTCTGATTTAGCCCGATTATTTTCACCGCTTCCACCGCAGCCTCACGCTGTGATATTTTCCGGTTTCCGGTCGTCATGCAATTTGCACCATCTGGCGTATCATATGCCAAAAAAGTCTGGTTGAGATCCATCAGATCAAACAGGCGTACCGGCTGGTTTGTGCGGTTGTCCACCAGAAATCCCCAGTTTCCCCAGTGGCGGTCCGTGTTGCCGGTCAGATAATCGAGCAGGTTCATCATGTAGTAGGAATATGCATCCAGCTTTAACACGAAATCCATAACGTGAATGTCATGATTTGCTGCATAGATCTCAAATGCCTCCATCGATACCATGCTGTAATCCACCGACGTAATGATTCTGCTTTTTGAAACTTTCTGTCCGTCAAACATGCTTTCCTCATAAAGCACCTGTCTGCAGTCAAAACAGCGGCAGATCTTACTTGACAGGATTTCATTTTCCACAGCCCTGATGTTTCCATCTTTTAAAAGTGCAAACGAATTTTTCTCCCTGATCCACGCTTTTGGAAACACACCGTTGGTTGAGAGATCGTCCGCGATCTGGTAACTGTTCTCTACCGTCATCTGTTTTCCGCGCAGGGAAATATCTACAAGTGCATTATCCAGATGATTTTCAAAAAGATTGATCTGCGCAAATGTGATATTCTCCCCTTTTTCCCGAACCCAGAAAATATCAGTCAGTGACAGACAGTGATAGGACAGCGCTATTTTGGCACGGTCACGGTCGGTCTGTGCCTGCAGTGCCCCGATACTGTTTAAAATTTCCTTTGCATAGACACGGTCAAGTGTCAGGACACGGGTTGCACACCAGTAATAAAAATTCGTGAGGTTATCCATGCGGATATCGAGATCATCATTTTCTGCTGTATCCTCCAGATAAATCGAAAAGGGCAGAAACGCCCTGTCCAAAACTGTGCATACTCCGTTCGTCCCAATGTCTGCTACTACCTTTTCGCCATGCATTAGTTCATACACTGTTTTTTCCATTCAGCTTCTGCCCTTTCTTCACTATACGGTTATCTATTCTTCCTCATCCTCGGAACCATCAGCCTCTGCGCGCTCTAACAGTTCTTTCATCAGCTCGTCGTCTGTCTCTGTATTTTCTACAGATGCCTTTTTTGCATTTTCCGCAGCGATGGCTGCACTTTCCTTTTCTTCCTCCTCACTGAGCAGTTCGGATGTGTCTGCATTGTCGATCAGACTCTTATCCTCACGCACTTTTGCGATACTTGCCACAGTGACATTCTCATCTAAGTTGATGAGTTTGACACCGGAAGTAATTCTTCCGAGCAACGTTGTATCACTGACTTTGATACGGATAATAATTCCTTCGGTGGTGATCAGCATCAGTTCATTGTCCTGGTTTACCGCTTTCACGCCGACAATATTTCCAGTCTTTTCGGTGATCTTGTAACATTTTACACCCTTACCGCCACGGTTCTGCGTGGTAAATTCGGAGATCAGTGTACATTTTCCAAGACCTTTTTCTGAAACGATCATGAGTGCATCCCCCTGGGACTGCATCTGCATACCGATAACTTCATCCCCATCCGTAAGATTCATACCGATGACTCCCATGGAAGTACGGCCTGTTTTTCTTACATCTGTCTCTTTAAACCGGATACACTGACCATATTTCGTCACTAAGAAAACATCCTGATTGTTATCTGTCTTTTTTACCTCGATCAGCTCATCATCTTCCCTTAAACTGATCGCAGCAAGTCCTGTCTTTCTGACATTTGCATAGTCGGTGATCGGTGTTTTCTTCACAATGCCTTTCTTTGTCGCCATGAACAGGAAATGTCCTTCCGTGTATTCACGAATCGGGATAACTGCCGTAATTTTCTCGCCCGGCTGGAGCTGGAGCAGGTTTACGATTGCAGTTCCCCTCGCGGTACGGCTTGCCTCCGGGATCTCGTAAGCCTTGATACGGTATACACGTCCGGTGTTTGTGAAGAACATCATGTAGTGATGGGATGTCGTCATCAAAAGTTCTTCAATGTAATCGTCATCAATCGTCTCCATTCCCTTGATTCCCTTACCGCCACGGTTCTGTGCGCGGAAATTGTCAAGGCTCATGCGCTTGATGTAACCTAATTTTGTCATGGTAATGACAGTGTTTGTTACCGGAATCAGATCCTCCATCGAAATATCGTACTCGTCAAAGCCAATGGATGTTCTTCTGTCGTCGCCGTATTTATCAGCAATCAGCAGAATCTCCGTACGGATCACGCCGAGCAGTTTTTTCTTATCTGCCAAAATTGCACGCAGTTCTGCAATGCGGTCCATCAGCTCTGCATACTCTGCTTCGAGTTTCTCACGTTCCAGACCTGTCAGTGCACGCAGACGCATATCTACAATTGCCTGTGACTGTGCATCGCTTAAGGAGAAACGCTCCATCAAACGTGATTTTGCTTCCTGCGTATTCTGGCTGCTCCTTATGATGCTGATGACTTCATCGATATTGTCAAGTGCGATCAGCAAGCCCTCTAAAATGTGGGCGCGTTCTTCCGCTTTGTTTAATTCGTATTTGGTTCTTCTGGTAACGACCTCTTCCTGATGGATCAGGTAATACTTTAACATGTCGTAGAGGTTTAAAACTTTCGGCTCGTTATTTACCAGTGCTAACATGATCACGCCAAACGTATCCTGAAGCTGTGTATGTTTGTAAAGTAAATTCAATACGACATTCGGATTGACATCACGGCGGAGTTCGATACAGATACGCATACCCTGGCGGTCGGACTCGTCACGCAGATCTGTGATTCCATCCACTTTTTTATCGCGGACTAACTCGGCGATCTTCTCGATCAGTCTCGCTTTGTTGACCATGTACGGAAGTTCGGTTACCACGATACGGTTTTTGCCGTTTTGCATTGGTTCGATATCTGTAATTGCACGCACACGGACTTTTCCACGTCCGGTACGGTAAGCCTCATTAATCCCGGCTGTTCCAAGAATCATGCCTCCGGTAGGGAAGTCCGGTCCCTTGACGATAGAGAGTAATTCTTCGATATCGGTATCGCGGTCCTCCTCAACTTTGTTGTCAATGATCTTTACTACGGCATTGATGACTTCGCGCAGGTTGTGCGGCGGAATATTTGTTGCCATACCAACGGCAATACCGGTAGTTCCGTTTACTAAAAGGTTCGGATAACGGGATGGCAGAACGGTAGGTTCTTTCTCCGTCTCATCAAAGTTTGGAACGAAATCAACGGTGTCTTTTCCGATATCGGCAAGCATTTCCATGGAAATTTTACTGAGACGTGCCTCCGTATATCGCATGGCAGCCGCGCCGTCACCGTCCACGGAACCAAAGTTTCCATGACCGTCAACTAACGGATATCTGGTCGACCACTCCTGTGCCATATTTACAAGAGCTCCATAAATAGAACTGTCTCCGTGCGGATGGTATTTACCCATCGTATCACCGACGATACGCGCACATTTACGATGCGGCTTATCCGGACCATTGTTCAGCTCTATCATTGAGTAAAGCACACGGCGCTGTACCGGTTTTAAACCATCCCTTACATCCGGGAGCGCACGCTGCGCGATAACACTCATGGCATAATCGATATAGGATGTTTCCATCGTTTTTTTCAAATCGACGTCATGAATCTGATCAAAAATTTTATCATCCATCTGATTTCTTCTCCATTTCTAACTCGTCTCTGTCATCCGAACTTCTGCAAACGAATCACATCTTTTAAAAATCCGGCTGCACCTATCTGTTAAATATCCAGATTCTGTACATACTTTGCATTTTCCTCGATAAACTCACGTCTCGGTTCTACCTTGTCACCCATCAAAGTCGTAAATGTCACATCAATCTCCGAAGAATTTTCCTCATCGATCATGACACGTTTTAAAATACGTTTTTCCGGATCCATAGTCGTCTCCCAGAGCTGCTCGGCATCCATCTCTCCAAGTCCTTTGTAACGCTGGATTTTGTTATTGCCATCACGTCCGATTTCAACCAGGATATTGTTTAACTCAGCGTCATCGTATGCATACCAGATATTTTTATTTTTCTCAATCTTGTAAAGCGGCGGTGTTGCAAGATATACATGCCCCTGCTTGATGAGTTCCGGCATAAAACGGTATAAAAATGTCAGCATCAGTGTCGCAATATGAGCACCATCGACATCGGCATCCGTCATAATAATGATCTTGTCATAACGCAGCTTGGAAATATCAAAGTCTTCATGAATTCCGGTACCAAATGCAGTGATCATTGCTTTGATCTCGGCATTGCCGTAAATTTTATCCAGTCTCGCTTTTTCCACATTCAGAATTTTACCACGCAAAGGAAGAATTGCCTGTGTTGCACGGCTTCTCGCTGTCTTTGCAGAACCACCCGCGGAATCTCCCTCGACGATAAAGATCTCACAGTTTTTCGGATCTTTGTCCGAACAGTCTGCAAGTTTTCCAGGTAAGGAAGTGCCTTCCAAGGCTGTTTTTCTTCTGGTCAGGTCACGCGCTTTTCTCGCTGCCTCTCTCGCACGCTGCGCAAGCAGAGATTTTTCACAGATACTCTTTGCAACTGCAGGATTCTGCTCTAAGAAATATGTGAGCTGCTCACTTACCACGGAATCCACTGCTCCACGCGCCTCGCTGTTTCCGAGTTTCTGTTTTGTCTGTCCCTCAAACTGCGGCTCCTCAATCTTGATACTGATGATCGCAGTCAGTCCCTCTCGGATATCGTCACCGGTCAGTGCTGGTTCCGAATCTTTTAAAATCTTATTTGCTCTCGCGTAAGTATTAAATGTTTTCGTCAGCGCATTACGGAATCCGGCGAGGTGCGTACCACCTTCCGGCGTAATGATGTTATTTACAAAACTGTAGGTCGCATCGTTGTAGGAATCATTGTGCTGCATGGCAACTTCGACATACACACCATCCCTGGTTCCCTCACAGTAAATGACATCCGGGTACAATGCCTCCTTGCTGCGGTTTAAGTAAGTGACAAATTCCTTGATACCACCGGCATAATGGAACTCATGACAATGATGCGATTCTTCTCTGGTATCCGTAAGTACAATGCGAAGTCCTTTTGTTAAAAATGCTGTTTCACGAAGACGCTGTTTTAAAGTGTCGTAATCATAAACGGTCTCCTCGAAAATCTCAGGATCCGGATGGAATGTAACCTTCGTGCCGTGTTTTTCCGAATCACAGGTTCCAATTACTTTTACCGGTTCGTCCGGTTTTCCGATATGGTAACTTTGGAAATAAACCTGTCCCTCTTTGTATACTTCAACACAAAGTTTGGTGGAAAGCGCATTTACAACTGACGCACCTACTCCGTGCAGGCCACCGGATACTTTATATCCTCCACCGCCGAATTTTCCACCTGCATGAAGAACCGTATATACAACCTCAAGTGCTGATTTTCCAGCTTTATGATTCATTCCAACCGGAATACCACGCCCGTCATCTTCAACTGTAATGGAATTGTCCGGGTTGATGGTAACCTCTATGTTTTTGCAATATCCGGCAAGTGCCTCATCCACGGCATTATCTACAATCTCATAGACCAAATGATGGAGTCCTCTCGCCGATGTACTGCCGATATACATACCTGGTCTTTTACGAACTGCTTCAAGTCCTTCCAGAATCTGGATCTGGTCAGCTCCGTATTCATTTGGATTTTCAATTTTTTCTGTTGCCATTCTGCTAACCTTGCCTTTCTATAACTTGACCTTTTTCAAATACCTGACCACTTATTACCTCAAAAACCTTATTGATTTCGAACCTGTTACGGATAAATTCATCCAAACCGGTACAGGTAATAATTGTCTGGGTATCACATATACTGTTTAACAAATAATTCTGACGATTGCTGTCCAACTCTGATAAAACATCATCCAGTAAAAGTACCGGAGTATCATGAATTGATTTTCTCACCAGCTCTATCTCGGATAACTTCAAAGAGAGTGCAGAGGTTCTCTGCTGCCCCTGTGAACCAAATTTACGGATATCAACACCTGCAATGGAAAAAAGCAGATCATCACGGTGTGGCCCTACGGATGTCTGGCACTGTTTCAGGTCGCGCGGTTTCACCCGTTCTAACTCCTGTTCCAACAGATCCGCAGAAACACTTGGCTCATACGAAAGAAAAAGTTCTTCTCTCCCGCCGGATATCCGATAGTGTATTTCATGAACAATCTCATTCAGTTCTTTTACAAACTTTTCTCTCCGTCTGATAATTTTTTTCCCGGTATCAGCCAGCTGCATATCCCATACCGGGAGTGTATCCGATAATTCAGGCCGGTAAACCATATCTTTCAACAGTTTATTGCGCTGATTTAAGATTTTATTGTAATTTGACAGGTCATATAAATAAATTTTATCTAGCTGACATAACTCTGCATCCAGAAAATGTCTGCGTTCGGATGGACCGTTTTTGATAATATTCAAATCTTCCGGCGAAAAAAATACAATGTTTAAAATTCCAAAAAGCTCACTTGCTTTTTTCATCGGTATCTTATTTACGGCAATTCCCTTAGAACGGTTATGTTTTAAATGCATGTCGATCTGGTATTGTTTGCCGTTTTTTAAAACCATGGTACGAAGATGCGCTTCGTTTGTTCCAAAACGGATCATCTCTTTGTCTTTGCTTCCCTTGTGGGACTTTGTAGTTCCACTTAAGTAAGCAGCTTCCAGGATATTGGTCTTTCCCTGTGCATTATCGCCAAATAAAATATTGGTTCCCTCATCAAATGAAATCTGGAGATTTTCATAGTTGCGGAAATTGTTCAATTCAATGGACTGAATGATCATTTTGAGACTTTCACCGTTTCCCCGTTATAGGAAATCACATCACCATCATGGATTTTTTTTCCACGCTGAAGTTCTGTTTCACCATTGACTTTTACCAGACCATCCTGGATGACAAATTTTGCATCAACACCGGATTCCACAAGTCCGGCTTTTTTCAAAGCCTGTCCAAGTTTTATAAATTCATCTGTTTCTCTAATCTGAATCTCTATCATGGAATTCCTTTCTATCGCCCTTTGGGCAATATCAATCATAGATTTCAAATTCTATAAAAATAATTAGTTTGCAGCTGCATTAAAGTTAACCGGAAGAATCAGATAAATAAATGTACCTTCATCATCCTTGATAAAACATGGAGCCTTTGGATTGACCATGTACAGTGTAACTTCCTCTTCGTCAATGACTCTTAATGCGTCAATGAAAAACTTCGGATTAAAGCCAATTAAAATATCTTTTCCTTCTTTGGCAATATCGATATCTTCATTCATGGAACCAATAAAGGAATTGATTTTTAATTCCATCGTTCCATCTGTGATGTTCATGATGATCGGTTTCTTATCACCTTCTTTGACAAGAAGTGTTGCACGGTCAATACAGTCTAACAGCTCACGTTTGTTTATTTTTACTTTTGTTTCGTAATCAGAAGATAACATCTGTTCAATCTTGAAGTATTCACCTTCGATCAGACGGGAAACGACTGTCGTATTTTCAAACTCAAAAACGATGTGATTGTCTGTCAGGAAAATAGATACTTCATCTTCTGCACTACCCGGAAGGATTTTGCTGACTTCCTGAAGTGTTTTTCCGGGAACGACAACTTTTTTGTGAGAATAATTATTTTTTAATTCAATGTTGCGAATCGAAATACGGTGTCCGTCGAGGGAGACAACCTTAAGATCGTTTTCTTCGATCTCGAACAACTCACCTGTCATTAATTTGTTGTTGTCATTGTCAGCGATGGAGAAAATAGTCTGGCGAATGACTTCTTTTAAGGTGAACTGGGACATAACGATTGGTTCGTTACGTTCAATGTACGGAATATAGGAAAAATCATCACCGGATTTACCGACAATGTTAAATTTTGCTTTTTCACATGTAATAGTTGTTTTAAAGGATGCATCAGTTTCGATCGTAACATCACTGTCTGGAAGTTTACGGACAATCTCGGAAAAGATTTTTGCATCCAGTGCGATTACACCACGTTCTGCAATCTCGCCTTCGATCTTTGTTTCGATCCCAAGTTCCATATCATTTGCAGTAAGTTTAATTTCGTTTGCAGAAGCATCGATCAGAATACATTCTAAGATCGCCATGGTAGTTCTGGTAGGAACTGCTTTTGAAACAATATTAACACCATGTAACAGATTAGATTTAGAACAAATTAATTTCATGTTGTAGATAACTCCTTCCTGATGAAACGTAGTGGCTCGCCAAAACGTGTTCATAAAAAAATAAATAGAAATCCGCCGTAGTCGTCTTAGAGGCTGTTCATAAGTTGATAACCGTAGAAAGCCTTAATTTTCAAGGGGTTAAAAAAATTTGAGGTGGTATAACCCTGTGAAAACCATGCGGAAATTATCTTGAAATGATGTGAATTGAGGATGAGGCTCATAAATGTCTTAAACAGGTTTTAAACATGAAAATGAGACTTGTCCATACGGAATTCACGTTAATTTAACAAGATATCAACAATTTTTTGTGTATAACTTCGAAAAACCTTGATAACTTTAGTTAGGATTGATTTTTTTCTTGATAGTTTCTATTAAATTGCGTGTATTTTCGTTTGATTCGTATTCATCGGCAATTTTTTTGATACCATGAATAATGGTGGAATGGTCTCTTCCCCCAAGTAACTGTCCGATCGAGTCAAGCGGTATATCTGTCATATTCTTACAGAGGTACATTGCAATCTGTCTTGGTCTGGCAATTTCGTTACTTCTGTTTTTTGAGATCATCTGATCCAGCGAAATATTGAAATGTTCGGTGACAACTTCAATTACAAGCTGTGGCGTGATCTCTCTTGGCTTGTCCGGTGTAATAATATTCTGAAGTTCTTTCATGGCAATTTCCATTGTGATATCTGTTTTTTCAAGATTGGAATATGCCAGAAGTTTGTTTAAAGCTCCTTCAAGTTCACGAATGTTGGATTTAATGTTAGTTGCAATATAATTAAGAATCTCATCGCTGAGTTTCATGTCGTCAGCTTCAACTTTTCTTCGCAGGATAGCCATTCGTGTTTCGTAGTCTGGAGTTCCGATATCAGCAATAAGACCCCATTCGAAACGTGAACGAATCCGGTCTTCTAAGGTTTCCATGTCTTTTGGCGGTTTATCGGATGTTAAAATAATCTGCTTGCCGGCAGAGTGGAGTGCATTAAATGTATGGAAAAATTCTTCCTGTGTACTTTCCTTACCGATGATAAACTGAACGTCATCGACCATTAATACATCAATCGTACGATACTTTTCACGAAGTTTGTTCATAGCGGAAGCATTACCACTTCGAATTGACTCGATTACTTCGTTGGTAAATTCTTCGGATGTAACATAAAGTACTTTTGCGTTCGGGTTTCTCTCTAATATAAAATGACCGATGGAATGCATAAGGTGAGTTTTCCCAAGTCCCGGTCCTCCATAAATATAGAGAGGATTGTATGCTTCACCCGGAGATTCAGCAACGGCAAGTGACGCCGACTGTGCAAAACGGTTATTGCTGCCGACGACGAACGTGTCGAATGTATAGTTCGGATTCAGATTTGATCTGTCCGCCTTTTCGGAAAGTGCATTTTTTTTCGGTACGCCGCTATTGCCGGTGCGGATATTTTTTGTCTGTTCCGGCAGGATGAACTTGATTTCGTATTCTGTCCCCGTAAGTTCTGCAATCGTTACCTTTAAAGGAAGATAATATTTTTTTGAAATATAGCTTAGGGTCATCTGTTCCGATGGAACCAGTATATATAAAGTGCTGCCCTCGACGCCGTAAACTTCGAGCGGGCGAATCCAGGTATCAAAAGAAATATCACTGATATCATGCTCATGTTTGACGGTTGAGAGAATCTCGTCCCATTTTTCTAAAATTTTATCCATTTTAATCCTCATTTTTGCGCTGTATTTTGCGCATAACAAATATGAGCTTACGCCCAAATTTGTACGCTCCTGATAAAAAATCCTACATAGTTCTATCCTACACTATTTTTTTGCTTTTATCAATGAAAAGTTTGTACAGGGTATTTTAAGTTAGGGTGAATGCAAAAAAACCCAAATTTGGGCAAAATAGAGAGCCTGAATAATAAAAATTTGCATGAAGGGAAAAAATATGTGTGAATAAGTCGAAAAAAGTTATAGACCGCTAAATATAAGGGATTATCCTGTTTATAAACAGATTATCCGTGGATTATCCATAAAATATCCACAAGTTATCCACAAATTGGGGATAACTTTGCGAAACCGCTAAAAATCGGCATTCTTCAACCCACATTTTTTAACATTTTCGGGGGATAACTGTGGAAAAGCAAATAACAAGATATAGGATGATAGAGTTTCTTCCTTATATATATAGTGGTCAACATTTTCCACAAATGGATAAATGTTGAAATGTAGATAAGTAAAATGAGGTCAAACAAAATTTTAGTGCTTGACTTGAAATATTTTTCTGCTATAATTGAGAATGATGTTTTTTAACTGAGAATATGCGTCTTAGGACGTTTTCTATCGCATCGTCATTTCAGGATGATGGTGAATGCCAGGCAGAGGAGGTGGATATAACATGAAGATGACATTTCAGCCGAAGAAAAGACAGAGATCAAAAGTTCATGGCTTCAGAAGCAGAATGAGCACAGCAGGCGGAAGAAAAGTATTGGCTGCTAGAAGATTAAAAGGAAGAAAGAAATTATCAGCATAGGCCACATTTTTGTGGTCTTTTCTTTCCTTAAGAAGAATGGATGAATAATGAGGTGGTGCATTTTGTACCACCTATTTGTTCATTCAAAGATATTTTATGGGTAAAGTAAGCAGAGACCTTCAAACAGACAGAAGGTAGTTGGTGCCTTAGGTAAATAATCAGAAAGGGCATACTAGGATGAAGTTTTCGGAATCATTAAAAAAGAACAGTGATTTCCAGAAAGTGTACAGGCAGGGAAAATCCTATGCGAACCGTTATCTGGTAATGTATGTTCTGGAAAATCATACAGAAGGAAATCGTCTTGGCATATCCGTCAGTAAAAAAGTTGGAAACAGTGTTATCAGACATCATCTGACCCGGCTGATCCGGGAGAGTTACAGACTACATGAAGACATGTTCAATAATGGTTTGGACATTGTAGTCATCGCAAGAAGTACGGCGCGCGATATCAGTTATCATGAAACAGAGAGTGCCCTGCTGCATCTTGGAGGTCTTCACAAAGTAATCAATCGTTAATTGCAGAAAAAAGAAGATGGAATCATTTTGAAAAAAATATTAATTGCTTTAATTAAGTTTTATAGAAAATATCTTTCTCCGATGAAAACGACCAAGTGTCCATATTGCCCGACCTGTTCTTTATATGGGTTGGAGGCAGTTGAAAAGTACGGAGCTCTAAAAGGGGGAGCACTTGCTTTATGGAGAATCTTAAGATGTAATCCTTTTTCAAAAGGTGGATATGATCCAGTTCCATAGTGGAGGTATTTACAAGTGTCAGATATGTTATTAACAGCATACAATGGTGCTATTTTAGGACCGATCGCCAAAGTACTTGGCTGGGTAATGAATGGTATTTATGCGTTGATGTCAATGATCGGTATTGAGAATGTTGGTCTTTCCATCATTATCTTTACTATCGTGATCTACGCTATTTTGTTCCCGTTAACTTACAAACAGCAGAAATTTTCAAAGTTATCACAGAAGATGCAGCCTGAACTTCAGGCGATCCAGAAAAAATATAACGGAAAAAAAGATCAGGCATCCATGATGGCAATGCAGGAAGAAACACAGGCAGTATATGAAAAATACGGTGTTTCCATGATGGGAAGCTGTGTGCAGATGCTGATCCAGATGCCATTGTTGTTTGCTCTTTACCGTGTATTTTTAAATGTTCCGGCATATGTATCCGGTGTAAAGAACAATTTCTCTACGCTGGTTGATGGAATTATGGCAACAAGCGGTTATCAGGATAAGATGACTCAGCTCGTTACAGATTTAAGAGTTATGACAACACCGGCAGCAGATTTTACAGTGTCAGATCCGACTGCTCTTTCGAACTCTATTGTTGATGTTTTATACAAAATGAATTCAGCGGGATGGGAAAACTTAAAGAGTGCATTTCCTTCTTTGACGGATACCATCAATGCGACTTATGATACAGTTTCACATGTAAACAACTTTCTGGGACTGAATATTTCAGATACACCATGGCAGGTCATGACGACGAACTTTGCGTCACATAACTTCCTGTTTGTAGTATTAGCACTTCTTGTACCGGTTATTTCTTATCTGACCCAGGTACTTAACATTAAGCTGATGCCGCAGGCTGCTCCGTCTAACGGAAATAGCGATAATGATATGGCTGCACAGCAGATGAAAATGATGAACCGCACTATGCCGATCTTTTCATTTGTAATGTGTTTTACCGTTCCTGTAGGTCTTGGTATTTACTGGATTGCCGGTGCCGTAGTACGAAGCGTTCAGCAGTTTTTCTTAAATAAACATTTTGAGAAAATCAATCTTGAGGATATTATTAAGAAGAATCAGGAAAAGGCAAAGAAGAAACGTGAAAAAATGGGAATCGCTGAAAATCAGATTTCCAATGCTGCTAAGATCAATACAAGAAAAATTGATGAACCGAAAAAAGAAGAGAAGAAGTCTAACATGAGTGAGGCACAGCGCGAGCTTGAATTAGAGAAAGCAAATGCCGCAAAATCAAAGGCAAAAGCCGGAAGTATGGCCGCAAAAGCAAACATGGTCCGCGATTTTAATGAGAAAAACAGCAGAAAATAATAAGAAAGGATAGGGGTTTGGAATGGAATATATTGAAATTTCAGCAAAAACAGTCGATGAAGCAATCACAGAAGCACTGGTAAAACTGGGGACAACCAGTGACAGAATCGAATATGAGATCGTCGAAAAAGGAAATAACGGTTTCCTTGGCATCGGAAGAAAAGATGCGGTGATCAAAGTACGTAAGAAATATTCTGTGAATGATGATATCAAGGATTTCTTAAATAAAGTATTTGAAGCGATGGACTTAAAGGTTGAGATCGTTATGACTGCAGAAGAAAACAGTAATGTGATCAATGTTGATTTAAAAGGTGATGACATGGGCGTTTTGATCGGAAAAAGAGGACAGACCTTAGATTCCCTTCAGTACCTGACAAACCTTGCTGTTAATAAAAATGCAGAAAGTTTTGTAAAAGTAAAAATCGATACCGAAGATTATCGTAAGAGAAGAAGAGAAACATTAGAGAATCTTGCAAAGAATATTGCATACAAGGTAAAGAGAACAAAACGTCCGGTTTCTTTAGAGCCGATGAATCCTTATGAAAGAAGAGTGATTCATTCTACCTTGCAGAATGACAAATTCGTAACAACACACAGTGAAGGAGACGAACCTTATCGTCATGTTGTTGTAACATTAAAGAGACAGTAAACCGGTTTTCATCCGTGTGTGATGAATGACACAGAAAAATTCGTGGCGGATAAAGAAAACGTCCACGAATTTTTTTGTATATGGAAATGAGGTATTATGCGAACAGATACGATTGCTGCGATTGCAACAGCTATGTCAAGTTCAGGAATTGGTATAATAAGAATCAGTGGAGATGAGGCAGTCGGGATTGTCGACCGTATTTTTTCAATGAAAAACGGAAAAAAATTATCTGATATGCCGACACATACGATTCATTATGGTCATATCAAAGATGTGGATGAAGTGATCGATGAAGTTATGGTTGTACTGATGCGGGCACCAAAAAGTTACACCAAAGAGGATACCGTGGAAATTGACTGTCACGGTGGTGTGTATGTCATGAAACGGGTGCTTGAGACAGTAATCAAATATGGTGCGCGTCCGGCAGAGCCGGGAGAGTTTACAAAACGGGCATTTTTAAATGGACGGATCGATCTTGCACAGGCAGAGTCTGTCATAGATATTATTCATGCGAAAAATGAATTTGCATTAAAGAGTTCAGAACAACAGCTTTCCGGTTCACTTTCGGCTGCAGTAAGGAAAGTCCGTGAAAAATTGCTGCATGAGATCGCATTTATTGAGTCTGCATTAGATGACCCGGAGCACATCAGTTTAGATGGATATCCGGAAACACTTCATGGAATTGTGGAAGAAGCGCAGAAAGAGATTCAAAAGCTTCTTGCAAACAGTGACAATGGAAAAATTTTAAAAGAGGGTATTTCTACCGTCATTATTGGAAAACCGAATGCCGGAAAATCATCTCTTTTAAATACGCTCGTGGGAGAGGAGCGTGCTATCGTTACAGATATTGCTGGTACCACGAGGGATGTACTGGAAGAACAGATCAACTTAAATGGAATCATTTTAAATGTGATCGATACAGCGGGAATCCGTGAGACGGACGATGTTGTGGAAAAGATCGGCGTGGATCGTGCAAAAAAATATTTAAATGAGGCAGATCTGGCAATTTATGTTGTGGATACATCGACACAGTTGGATGAAAATGATTTTGAAATCATGGAACTCTTAAAGGACAGAAAAGCGATTGTTCTTTTGAATAAGTCAGATCTTACACCGGTTACCGACAGCGAATCGATCAGGAAACATCTGGATAAAAAAATGATTGCAATCTCTGCCAAAGAACAGACTGGCATTGAGGAACTTGAGGAGACAATCCGTGAGATGTTTTTCACTGGAGAGGTTACATTTAATGATGAGGTGTATATCACAAACATTCGCCATAAAACCGCTTTACAGGAAGCACGGAATAGTTTAAATTTAGTGGTGCAGAGTATCTTAGACGGAATGCCGGAAGATTTTTATTCCATTGATCTGATGAATGCGTATGAAGAACTGGGAAGTATCGTTGGTGAGGCAGTCGAAGATGATCTGGTGAATGAGATATTTAGTAAATTCTGTATGGGCAAATAGTTGTCGCCATTGGACGACAACTATTGGAAGAATGCAAAAGCGGCATTCTTCTGGCGTGTTGGCAAGAACTGTAAGAGAGGTAAAGCAGCATTCTTCCAGTGTGCTGGATTTGATTTAAGATAATTTAGAAAGAAGGATAAAAGATGCCTGCGATTGAAGAAAATTATGATGTGGTAGTTGTGGGTGCTGGGCACGCAGGATGTGAGGCGGCACTGGCATGTGCAAGGCTTGGACTGGAAACAATTATTTTTACGGTCAGCGTGGACAGTATTGCGATGATGTCTTGTAATCCGAATATTGGAGGAAGTTCAAAAGGCCATCTTGTAAGAGAAATCGATGCACTCGGCGGACAGATGGGTATCAACATTGACAAGACGTTTATACAGTCGAAGATGTTAAATAAGTCCAAGGGGCCGGCGGTACATTCTCTGCGTGCACAGGCAGATAAAGTGAATTACAGCATGGAAATGCGGAAAACGCTTCAGAACACAGAGCATCTTACAATCCGGCAGGCGGAAGTGGCGGAGATCATTACAGTTCCGGCAAATTCTGCTGATGGAGAAACAGCTGCTGTAGAAAAAAAAGATGGACAGATGGTTGAGATTAATGGTGAGCTTCAGAAAATTACCGGGGTAAAGACTGTTTCCGGTGGAGTTTATCATTGTAAGGCAGTTGTGCTCTGTACGGGAACTTATTTGAGAGCGCGTTGTCTGACCGGAGAGATGATTACTTATACCGGACCGAATGGTCTGATGGCAGCAAATCATCTCACGGATTCCTTGAAAGCACATGGAATCGAGATGTTCCGTTTTAAGACGGGAACACCTGCGAGAGTGGATAAGCGTTCTCTGGATTTTTCAAAAATGCAGGAGCAAAAAGGGGATGAGAGGGTAGTTCCGTTTTCTTTTACGACAAATCCGGAGGATGTGCAGATTGATCAGGTTTCCTGCTGGCTGACGTATACGAATCCAAAGACGCATGAGATCATCCGTGCAAATCTGGATCGTTCCCCGATTTATGCTGGAATCATTGAGGGAACCGGTCCGCGTTACTGCCCGTCAATCGAGGATAAAGTAGTAAAATTTGCAGATAAGGACCGCCATCAGATTTTTATTGAGCCGGAAGGAATCAATACCAATGAGATGTATGTCGGTGGTATGTCATCTTCTCTGCCGGAGGATGTGCAGCATGAGATGTACCGTACATTGCCTGGAATGGAGCATGTAAAAATCGTGCGAAATGCATATGCAATTGAGTATGACTGCATTAACCCAAACCAGCTTTATGCATCATTGGAATTTAAAAAGATTAAAGGACTTTTTTCCGGTGGACAGTTTAACGGAAGCAGCGGCTATGAGGAAGCAGCATGCCAGGGACTGATTGCAGGTATCAATGCGGCTATGAGCATTTTAGGAAAAGAACCACTGGTTTTAGACCGCTCGGAGGCTTATATTGGAGTACTGATTGATGATCTTGTGACCAAAGAAAATCATGAGCCATACCGGATGATGACTTCGCGTGCGGAGTATCGTCTGCTGTTGAGACAGGATAATGCAGATCTGCGCCTGACGAAAAAAGGTTATGAAATTGGCCTGATTTCAAAAGAGCGTTATGACTGGGTATGTAAAAAGGAAGAACTGATTGCACAGGAAATCGAGCGAGTGGCGAAAGTAAAGATCGGCGCAAATAAAAAAGTACAGGAATTACTGGAAAGTTACGATAGTATTCCTCTGAACACTGGAACATTTTTAACAGAACTGATCCGCAGACCGGAACTGGATTATGATAAACTTGCACCGATTGATCCGGAGCGACCGGATCTTCCGGCAGAAGTTGCCGAGCAGGTAAACATCAGCATCAAATATGATGGCTACATTAAGCGTCAGATGAAACAGGTCGAGAGCTTTAAAAAACTGGAAAAGAAAAAGATTCCGGAAAACTTTAACTATGATGATGTACCGAGTCTGCGTATTGAGGCACGTCAGAAATTAAAGACCTATTCACCGACTTCCATCGGACAGGCATCCCGTATTTCGGGAGTATCACCGGCGGATGTGTCAGTGTTACTTGTGTATATGGAGCAGATGAAATATCATGAGAAAGAGTCTGCAGAATGATAGAAAGACGAAACATATCTGTAACGGCAATGGTATTTTATAAAAGAAAAAAGTATATCGAGATATGAGTGTTGGATATGCATACTAAGAGAGAATGGAGATCAGAATGAGTTATAATCTGGAACAGTTTAAAGATGGATTAAAAGAACTTCAGATCGAGTTGAACGAGAAACAGATCAGTCAGTTCCTTAAGTACTATGAACTTTTGGTAGAAACAAATAAGGTGATGAATCTGACCGCCATCACGGAATTTGATGAGGTGGTAGAAAAACATTTTTTAGACAGTCTTTCTTTGTGCCGTGTATATGATCTAAAAATTGATGCTAAAATTTTAGATCTTGGAACCGGGGCAGGATTTCCGGGAATCCCGCTTAAGATTGCATTTCCAAATTTAGAGTTAGTGCTTGCCGATTCCTTAAACAAAAGGATTAAGTTTTTAAACCAGGTGATTGATGAACTGGAACTGAAAGATATTACTGCCGTTCATGCAAGAGCAGAAGAACTGGGAAGAAATAAAGATTACAGAGAACAGTTTGATGTATGCGTTTCCCGCGCGGTTGCAAATCTTTCTTCACTCAGTGAATACTGCATCCCATTTGTGAAGGTTGGAGGAAAATTTATTTCCTATAAGTCCGGCAGTATTGAGGAAGAAGTAGCAGAGGCAAAAAAAGCTGTTTTCGTTCTGGGTGGAAAAGTGACGGATGTGTATAAATTTGATCTGTATGAGCAGAAACGATCTTTTGTTGTGATCGATAAGGAAAAACACACACCGAAAGCATATCCGAGGAAAGCCGGCACTCCGACAAAGGAGCCGTTACACTAAAATAATAAGGGTAAAAGAAAGACATTTTATAAAAAAATAAAGTGTCATAAATAGAAAAACATTTTGTAAGAAAATAAAGTGTCATAAATAGAAAAACACTTTGCGTGAAAGCATCGTGTTATCGATCAAAAAAGTGACTGTGAAAAATTCCGACAGTCACTTTTTTGTATATTCATGTATTATTTTTCTTCACGTTCGAAAAGCATACGAATCACTTCTGCCAATTTATCCGGTGCCTCTAACTGAGGAAGATGTTTTACATTGGAAATATAGGCAGTTTCAATCATGGAACTTTGCTTTGCATAGCTTGTTACGATCTGAACGGAATCCGGATTACTTCTGCTTTCCACAACATAGAAAGGAATGGAAAGTTTCTTGAGTGCATGTAAAATACAGTTATCCATGTACTGGCCTTCAATGCTTGCCATTAAATATTTTCCGTGGCTGCCATTCATGTGGGAAGCTTCGTAGTAAGCATCTAACATTTTAGAAGAGGCAAGCTGCGGTTTGTTAAAATATTCTGTATAAAATAATTTCTGGATATTTTTTTCATGTGTTTTTACATTGTAAATAAATGTTCCAAGAATAGGAACTTCCAGTAATGCCTTCTTTAAAGTAGAAGAGTTACTCGGTGTTCGGTTGAATTTTTCCGGCATTGGCGGATTGATCGCAATGATCTTATGGAACAGATGATTATTCATGTTTTCTGCCAACGTTACAAAGGAAATAGAAGAACCGGTTGCAATTACAGTCGGGGCATCTTTGATAACTTCTTTTACAAAATCTGTAATAAGCTGAACATATAAATAGTTGGTGTAGGTCAGATAAGGTTTCTCGGAACGTCCACAGCCTAAGAGGTCGATCGTATATACCGTATGCTGTTTTTCAAGTTTCTTTGCATAACGGCACCACTCATAAGAAGAACTGAGTGGACTAAGATCATGTATTAATAAAACAGGTGTCCCGGAACCACGTCTTGTGTAATATATTTTGCCATTCTTCCAATCAAAAAAATTACCATTTTCCGTCTTTAATATATTTTTCATTGAAGCTGTAAAATCAATGAAACGATTTACTAAATGGATGGTTCCGGCGGCAAATGCAGTTAACAGAAAAAAGTGTCTGATGTTTTTTTTCATACTTTTATTCATAAATGCCTCCATATCTGCCAAATAACAGGCGTTTTTTTATAATAATATTATAGCCGCTTTTGTCTTCTTATACAAATAAATTTTATATTTTATCTTTTCAATAATGTAAATTTAGTATAAAATAAAAATGGTCTATTATTTATGTAATATAAAACGTATGTTCGAAGGAAGTATATGATAAGTGAGTATTTAAAAAAATTTCAGTCGGAGCTGATGTCGAATAAAGAAGAGATTCATAAGTCAGTCGAGGCACTGGAATTGCAGATTAAGGAAAATAAGGCATTTATAAAGCTTTTAAAAGAGGAAAATGATTCAAATTATGAATCATTTAGTCCAAGGGATGTTAATCCGAAGGGCAGAGAACAGATCCAGCATTTAGAAGATCAGCAGAAGCTTTTACAGGAACAGTTAGATACCAGAAAAAAAGAATATGTATCCTGCATTGCAAAGTTGGACGAATTAAATGAGGCAATCGCTGAATTAGAACAGAAGATAAATGATAGTGATTCAGATATCAGTGATGATATATTGCGTCTCAAGTTATTGGAGACGCAGGAAAATGAGAGGCAGCGTATATCAAGGGAATTGCATGATTCAACCGTGCAGAATCTGACGAGTCTGGTTCATAAAACTGAATTATGCAGTAAGTTGATTGATATGGATAAAGTCCGGTGTAAACTGGAATTAAATATCATGTCTAAGACGCTGCGGGACATTATCAATGATACACGGAACATGATTTATAATTTGCGACCGATGTCATTTGATGATATTGGCCTGGAAGTTACCATTGAACGTGCATTAGAGAAGTTAGAGAGCAGTGAAACAAAAAAGATAAATTTTTCTGTAGTTGGTGAGTCATATAAAATTAATCCTGTTATTGGAATTACATTGTTAAGGATTATACAGGAGGCATGCAGCAACGCAATCCGCCATGCAGATTGTTCCATAATAAAAGTTGTATTAAATTATCAACCGGGAACAATCATACTTTCTATTGAAGATGATGGAAAGGGATTTGCATATGAAGAAACGGAGTGTAGTTGTAAAGCCGATAATTCAGGATTTGGTTTATCTATGATGAAAGAAAGGGTATACCTTTTATCTGGAAAAATAGACATTCATTCGAAAATAAATGTGGGGACGAAAATCCAGGTTGAAGTTCCGATTACCGAATAGGGAGGTACATAAAAGATGGCAGTAAAAGTTATGATAGCAGATGATCATTCAATGATTCGTGAAGGTTTAAAACAATTACTGGAGTTAGAAGGTGATTTTGAAGTTATTGCTGAAGCATGTGACGGAGTAGACTGTCTTGAAAAATTAAAAACAGTTGTACCAGATATTTTATTACTGGATATTAATATGCCAAATATGAATGGACTGGAAGTCCTTCAGAAAATGAAAGATATGAAAATGAAAGTCAAGGTGTTGGTATTAACGGTACACAATGAAGTAGAGTATCTTTTAAAGGCTGTTGATATTGGAGTAAATGGATATTTGTTAAAAGATTCTGAGTCTGCAGAATTGAAAAAAGCAATTTTAGCAGTTGTAAATGGAGAAGATTATATTCAGCCAAGTTTAATACCAGTTTTAAACTCCAAGATGCTTGACCGGGATAGTGATAGCAGTAAGATTGAAAGCCTTACCAGAAGAGAACTGGAAGTTTTAAAGATGCTTTCTTATGGAACTTATAATAAAGAAATTGCAGAGCATTTGAATATCAGCGAACGTACTGTGAAGAATCATGTTTCTAATATCTTTAAAAAAATCGGAGTAACAGATCGTACACAGGCAGCAGTATTTGCGATTCGCAATAACCTGATTACCATCTAAGAAATTGATTATAAATTAACGTAATGATTTGAAGTGTCGTTACAATGTTTCACGTGAAACATTGTAACGACACTTTTTTGATTCATGATAATAAAATGTTTGCAGAGCGTGCATTCTATTATTGAAAAATATACAAAGAATTGTATATTTTATTCCATTGTCTTAAAATAAGAAAATTGATAGCAATGAATTAAATCTAATAAATATTAAGAATGCTATGATCTTCCTGATGCAGATTATCTTGGAGTAATGTGAAGAACAATAATGATTAAGCTTTGACTCGATGCTTATTTGTGATTTAATTTATGAAAAAATATCACTGTAAATAAACGGGTAAACTAGGATTCACTAATTTTCTATCAAAGTTAAACAATGAATGTGGAATTTGTACCTCACAAAAAATTTACTGTAAATAGCACTGAATCAGGCTGATTGCCAGACTGACAAAATGGGCACAGGCAGCTTTTTATTTTATGTCTTTTTTATCAAAAATATTCTTATTTATAATAATAGATATGTTTATGGAATGTGGTGTAATGTGTCATCTAAAATAGGAGATTTACCTGCAAGGTATAGAATCTATTGATTATAAAATTCTATTCTGTAAATAAAAAAACCGGTAGTTAAAAGATGAACGAAAAATAATGATTTTGTGCTGAGCAGATTAGAACAGAGATAGAGTATAAAATGATAAATTATTATATCGGGGTACATTATTACAAAATATAATATTATAAAAATACGGAAAATATAAAATGACTACAAAGTAAAAACAAGTAAGTATATATTGGAGAGGTATAAATGGCTTAAAATAAGAAACAGTATTTAATCAATAAAGTTTAAGATTACGGTATATTTTGCATATTATGCAAATTAGAATACGATATTTTTATTTTTCATCGTGCATAATATTATGATTTTACTGGAAAGCAATATGCACCAAAATAGTAAAATTAATATTATATAACTGTAAAATATCAAAGTGATTCATAGTTATTAATAAAATACTGAAAATATAGAAATATGATATGGTGGAAAAAATATACGCAATATTTGTGACTACGCATAAAATTAAGATGCAAGTAAAAATATTGTGTTTATTGAAAGCAGCGTGAGAGTGAAGCTTAATATGTAACCAATTAAAATAAGTATAAAATTGAATATGCAATGTTTCACGTGAAACATTGCATATTCAATTTTGTCAGTGTTTATATGGTGAAAATTATTGTACGATAATATTTAGCAGAGTAAATAAAAATGAAATTATAGCACGTTAATATTTCAATAGAGTAAATAAAAATGAAATTATAGCACGTTAATATTTTAATAGAGTATACATAAATAAAATAATTACACAATAATATCTAATAGAGTTATATATAAATAAAATAATTACACAATAGTATTCTGATCAAGTATACATAAATGAAAGTATTCCACCCAATATTATAAAAGGTAAAATATATTTTAGTTGTTAAATACGAAATCAATACACAGATGTTTCACGTGAAACATTATTTATTGGATATTTTATCTGTCATATAAAAGTATAGAAGATTTCATGTTGAGTAAGCTATGCATCAAACAAAGAATCTCCAGAAACAATAAAAAATATATAATTATTCAAATGTGAAATAAATATTAGAAGTAAAAATACACAAAATGTTTCACGTGAAACATTTTTTTATAGAAATGCATATATATAAGTGATATAATGAAACCAATAAAGAAGGAAATGAGGATTATAATGAGCAGAATTATAGCAATCGCCAATCAAAAGGGCGGTGTAGGTAAGACAACAACGGCGATTAACCTTGCTTCCTGCTTAGCTGAAGCAGGAAAAAAAGTTTTAACAATTGATCTTGATCCGCAGGGAAATATGACAAGCGGATTAGGTGTAAATAAAAATGAACTGGAAAACACGGTATATGAATTAATGCTTGATGAATGTTCTATCAAGGAAAGTATGGTTGATACTGTAGTGGATGGAATGAAGATTATACCGTCCAATGTGAATCTTGCGGGGGCGGAGATTGAATTGTTAGGCATTGAAGATAAAGAATACATTTTGAAAAATGCTGTAGATTACGTTCGTGATGATTATGATTTTATCATTATTGATTGTCCACCATCATTGAATATGTTAACAATTAATGCTATGACCACAGCAGATTCTGTACTTGTTCCAATCCAGTGTGAATATTATGCTTTGGAAGGACTCAGTCAGTTGATACATACCATTGATCTTGTTCAGCAGAGATTAAATCCGGAACTTCACATTGATGGTATTGTGTTTACTATGTATGATGTAAGAACAAATTTGTCAAATCAGGTTGTAGAAAACGTAAGAACAAATCTTGATACCAAAATTTATGATACATTAATACCTAGAAATATCCGTCTTGCAGAGGCACCGTCACACGGACTGCCTATCAATATGTATGATACAAAGTCAGCAGGAGCGGAAAGCTATCGCATGTTAGCAAAAGAAGTTATGGAAAGGAAGAATGTATAAAAGTATGGCAACAAAAAAACGTGGTCTGGGACAGGGAATTGATTCATTGATTCCAAATAAAGTAAATGCAAATAAAGAAACTGAGACGGTAAAAGTAAATGCTGGTTCTGAAAAAAATGAGACAGATGGAATCTTTGTTAATATCAATAAAGTGGAACCAAACAGAGAACAGCCTAGAAAAAACTTTGATGAGGATTCATTGGTGGATTTATCAGAATCCATTAAGCAGGTGGGAGTGCTTCAGCCGTTACTTGTATTGGATAAAAAGGATTATTATGAAATTATTGCTGGGGAACGACGTTGGAGAGCCGCAAAACTTGCGGGATTAAAAGAAGTTCCGGTCCGGATCATGAATCTTACCGATCAGGAAGTTGTAGAAATTTCATTAGTAGAAAATATACAGAGAGAAAACTTAAATCCAATCGAGGAAGCGTTTGCATATAAAAGACTTTTAACAGAGTTCCATTTAAAACAGGATGAGGTTGCGGAGCGTGTTTCTAAGAGCAGAACCGCTGTAACAAATTCTATGAGGCTCTTAAAATTAGATGAACGTGTTCAGCAGATGGTAATCGATGATATGATCACAACCGGCCATGCAAGAGCACTGCTTGGAATTGAGGATGTGGAGAAACAATTTGCAACTGCACAGAAAATTTTTGATGAAAATTTAAGCGTGCGTGAGACAGAAAAACTGGTAAAGAAAATTCAAAACAATAAAGATATTCCAGTAGAAAAGAAAAAGGTTTCAGATCCTGCAATGGAGGCAATTTATCATGATTTAGAGGAGAAGATGAAATCAATTCTTGGAACAAAAGTTGCTATCAACAAAAAAGATGATCAAAAAGGAAAAATAGAAATAGAATATTATTCTATGGATGAACTGGATCGTATTATTGATCTGATCCGCACAATTGCATAAAATATACATATACAGAACATTTGTTCTAAAAAGTGAAAGGTAAAATAATGATATCAAAATATTTAGGGTTTGACTCAGATTATATTATTATAGGGCTTTGTGGAGTTCTTTTGATTTTATTTATATTAACAATTGTAAATATTGTTCAGATGAAAAAATTAAAAAAGAATTACCGCATTTTTATGAGTGGAAAAGATGCAAAGACACTGGAAGATACATTGATTCAAAGGTTAGATCAGGTTGATTCCCTGTTAGAATCAAATGAAGAAAATGACAGCAATATTAAAGTACTCTCTAAAAATATGCAGCGTACCTATCAGAAGATGGGATTGATCAAGTATGATGCATTTCATGAGATGGGAGGAAAATTAAGTTTTTCTCTTGCAATGTTAGATATGCGCAATAATGGATTTATTATTAATGCAATGCACACCAGAGAGGGCTGCTATACATATATTAAAGAAATTATTGATGGTAATTCTGTAATTGTTTTATCAGAGGAAGAACAGGAAGCTTTAAAACGTGCAATGGATCCGAATAGTAATTTGAAAAATTCGGATGAGGAATAGTGTGAGAAATAAAGTTATGGAGAAATAATGAGAATACGGCAGGTCAAATCACTTGTAGGCGGAGAAACACTGGTGGAACCGGTTATAACAAAAGAAAAAGAAATATTGATTTCCGGTGGAACAGTGTTAAAACCGGAGTATTTGGATCTTATTTCTTTTTTGGGTATCGATACCGTATGTATTGAAGATCCGTATGAAGCCTTTGAAACAACACATTTTATTATCAGTGAAGAGAGAAAACAATATTATGTCAGTGAAGTTCAAAAAATCCTGGAAAATCATATTTACCATGGAAAAAATTCATTGAACAAAATGACGGACCTTGCAAATGAAATTGTCAGGGAAATAACGGAAGAAGAACAGCCAAAAGTCATAGATATAGAAGAACGCAATGGAAGTCTTTATGAGCATACCGTCCTTGTGACCATGTTGTCTTTGGTGGTTGCAAAAATGTTAAAAGTAAAAGAAGAATCTTATATTGATATTGCAATAGGGGCACTTTTGCATGATCTTGGTATGCGTTACATCACGGTTCCATATATTAATTTTGATATGGATAACAAACCGGCATCGGAAGTATTTGAATTGAAAAAACATACAATACTGGCATATTCAGCGTTGGAAGGTGAGGACTGGATATCGCCTGTTTCAAAAAAGATGGTATTATCGCATCACGAAAGAAAAGACGGTTCCGGTTATCCTTTAAAACAAAAAACAAAAGATATCGAGTGTAATATATTGCAGGTATGTGATGCATTTGATTGTATGATTTCCGGAATGGAATGCAAAAGAATCAGTGTACAGCAGGCACTTGAGACAATGATAGAGGCAGCAGATCTTTTATTTGAACGAAAAATCGTAAAAGTATTACAGAAAATAGTTGCATATTATCCGGTCGGTACGAAAATCCGGCTGAATACAGGAGAAACAGGAATCGTTGTATGCCAGACGGACAATTCTATCCGTCCGGTCGTTGCTGTCTTAGATCAGGATAATCAGATGACGGAAATCAGATATGACCTGGCAAAAAATAAAAAAATATCAATTCTGCAGTTGGTTTAAGAATGGAGATTAGTGTAAAAAATAAGTTTTTTCACACGCAAGATTTGTGCTTACGCACAAACTTGAGATGCGCAAAAAACAGCGTAAGAATGGAGATTAATATGCATAAATTTTTAAGAGCAGTCGGTCTTTCGGATATTAAGAAAGAAGAACTCGAAAAAATATGTAAAGATATAGAAGAAAAACCGGACACAATTAAGGTGGCAGAGGATTCGGAAGGAAATGAATTTGCTGAACTTTGTCATCAGTTTGGCGACTTTTTTGGTCTGACGCTAAGAGGTACTTACCGGGAAGATGACACATTTGAGATGGATTATTACTATCCGTATTTTTTTGGCACAATGTTATCCACAAGAGAACAGGCAGAAGTGGAAAAACATGCGGAAAAAGAGTCCTATGCGGGGATATGTGATGAAGTCAGAATAGGAGTGACGTTAATTTTCTATCTGCAGAATGTTGTGGATTTTCTGGCTGTAAAAGGATCAAAAAAATATATGAATCTGGAGGAAGGTGTTATTTTAGGTGCGCTTTCTACAGAAGGAAAAATTTTGCTTCCAATTAATAAAACTGAGAAAAAAAATAAGCAGAACCAGCAGAATACAACGGACCGCAATTATCTGGTTGCAGCCGCAAGAGATGGGGATGAAAATGCGATCGAGAATCTGACGTTAGAAGATATTGATACATATTCCATGTTGTCAAGACGTATTACGCATGAGGATGTACTCAGCATTGTGGATTCTTATTTTATGCCATATGGCATTGAGAGTGATCAGTATGCAATTCTGGGCGAAATATTAGATTGCAGGCTGGAACAGAATAATCTTACCGGAGAAAATGTCTGGGTGCTTGATATCTGCTGTAATGAAATGAACTTTGGAGTCTGCATTAATCAGAAGGATCTGGTTGGAGAACCACAGGTTGGCAGACGTTTTAAGGGCATTGTGTGGATGCAGGGAAGTATAAAATATAGAGAATAAGTGTAGATATTTTCCAATGTCATTAACTTAAAAGCAGAAGATATTTATTCCTAAAAGGATTAGATATCTTCTGCTTTTTGCTAAAGTTAATGACATTGACTATTTATAACCTTCTGAAGAAAAAGGAATTCCGGTGGATCCAGTTGGATGGCGGAAAGTATCGCATCTCAAAGAAGAGTTTCGATGACTGGCTCGATAACTTGGAACAGTAAAAAACAGGGTGTTGATCAGGCAGATTTTGTCTGCATCGACATCCTAAATTTTTATCTGGATTTGAGATATGATATAAGAAAAAACACTAACACTAAAAAGACAGGAAGTGAAGAATAAATGGCAACAGCAATTATGAAACAAAAAGAAGTTCCAGAAATGGACGATGTTGAAAAAGTCATTTCGAAGATTTCAGAAGAAAGTTCTTACAAACGGCGTCCAACACAAAAGAGAACCTGGATGACAGTGCCGGAAAGATACGAATCAATATTGTCAGCTTTGAAAAATGGTACGCCAATCAGATTAAATATCATAAAGTTACCGGAGAAGAACCAGGGAAAGAATTGAAATCCTGCTGATGAAGTAATAAATTCTATATCCAAATGAGTATCTTTATTGTGCATATGGAGAATCTATCTCCATCAAATCTATTGAAATCTCCATCATTTAGCATTAAAATGATGGAGATTTCAATGAGAAATTTTGATTATATTACAAATCCTGCGAAGTTGCTGACACCTGAAATTGTTCAGATGGTTGGCAGTATTCATGAGCATAAAGGTAAACAGGAATTATTTCTGGAAGCAAACATAGATGAACTGAAAACACTTCTGGAAGTTACTTTAATTCGGGAGCATCTAACCGAATTGAAGGTATATTTACAAGTGATAAACGTTTGGAAGAACTGGTAAGTCAGAAAGCAGAGCCACGTAATCGGTCTGAACAGGAAATTGCCGGTTATCGTGAAGTGCTGGCTACGATTCACGAAAGTTATGAATATATCACTCCAAAACCAAACATTATTTTACAGTTACATCGTGATTTATATTCTTATTCCCAAGGAAACATCGGTGGTACCTATAAGAATTCAGACAATGTAATTGCAGAAACCGATGCCGGGGGAGACCAAAAAGCTCGTTTTATTCCAGTTCCAGCTTTTCAGACTGCAGAAGCAATAGACGAACTTTGCGCTCGTTTCCTTGAAGCATGGGAAGCAAATCTCATTGATAAACTGATTTTAATCCCCATGTTCATTCTGGATTTTCTGTGTATTCATCCTTTTAATGATGGAAATGGTAGAATGAGCCGTCTGTTGACTTTATTGTTGTTCTATAAGGCTGGATATATCGTTGGAAAGTATGTCAGCATGGAAATGCTGATTGAAAAATCGAAAGAAACATATTATGAAGATCTTCAAGCAAGTTCGGTCGGTTGGCATGAGGGTGAAAACAGTTATGAGCCTTTTGTTAAGTATTATTTAGGCATTATGCTGAAAGCATACAATGAATTTGAAAGCCGTGTAGAACATTTGAAGTACCATAATCTTTCCAAGCCGGATAGAATTAAGGCAGTGATTGATAATAAGGTCGGTAAGATAACGAAGAAGGAAATTATGGAACTATGCCCTGACATAAGTAAGGTTACCGTGGAAAGAACACTGACGGATTTAGTTAAGAGTGGGTATATCGCAAAGGTCGGTGCAGGTCCATCCACCGGTTATGTCCGTATTTGAAAAATTATTTTCAAATAAATTACTTGTTTTGCTTTTAATTTCGATAAGAAGCATATTCTTCTTTTACGGCCTGTAATTCGTCAGGATGCGATGCTAAATGAATGATAGCATTTATGACAAAAACGGATACTTAATTTATGGAACGATTCCAACCCAATTTCCAGAAGAAACTATCCTCACGTCGAATACACCGCGAATGATAACCGGATCAAATCGAAAATGGATGATATATGACAGCGTTTACACTTACGGTGATGATGACGAAATATAGGTACGAGGAATTACCTCTGTACATTCTATAGAACTTTTCATGCAGACATCCGAGAAAATGCTGTTGATTGTATTCCCATTACTCATTATTCTGATCGGGGTCATCGGATATTTTATGATCAAGCGGGCATTGAGACAGGTGGATCTTATCTGCGATGAAGTTGAAAACATCAGCAATGGAAAAGATCTTTTCAAACGATTGTCTCTGCCAAAAGCAAAAGATGAATTATACGAATTGTCGGAGAAATTTAACGAAATGTTCGAGCGCTTGGAATTTTCGTTTGAGAAGGGTTCATTATTCAATGTGAAGGTTTGGATGAAGCTACTGGTGAAAAAGAAAGGCCCGTATCCGTTCTGGATATGAGCCTTGTAAGAATTGTAATCCGTAGATTTTACAAGTAAAATCTCTCCAGTTTTGTTTTAAAAAATTGAATTAATGGACCGTTGAAGCAGGCATTTATAATTGTACCAATCCCTACTACCGACCAGATTCCCGCCCCAGATGCAGTGGCAAATATGATTCCGATAATCACGACAACAACATCCGAAAGGATCCTTGCTTTATGGAATGGAATTTTCTGATGTGTAAGTTTCTCGATTATAATAGCGACACTGTCATATGGGGCGATTCCCATATCTGCGACCATATATAATGCCACTCCCATGGATGCCATCAGCTGAGCAAGCAGCAGTGCAAGGATACGCAGTGGCAGATTCATCTGAATCTGCACTACATCATTTGCTACATAACAGATAAAATCTGCAATATATCCGACAAATACCATATTGATAATGGTTCCCGCACCAATGCAGGATCTTGCCTGAAAGAATACAACTACAAGAATGATTGCATTGACAAGCAGCTGCCACGTTCCAAAACTCCATCCGATAAATCCGCTGATTCCAAGATTCATTGCACTGAATGGATCCACGCCAAATTGTGAAAGTCGTAAGAAAGATACACATAATCCAATAAACAATATTCCCAGTACCATTCCGCCAGTTCTTTTTGTCTTCGTCATGCTCTATCTTCCCTCCTGAACTTTTTTGCCTTTCAGCATATATATTCTAGATTCAAAATCGGTACAATGAGTCACATTTCCTGGCACTTCACCAGCTGTCACATCAGATGTGATCAATCCATAATTCATCAATTCATCTCCGTAATTTTCTGTATGATTCCATACATTTTCATAAACCATATCCGGGTTCAATCCCTGTAATCTGACACGGCTATACGGCTGATTCACTCCATTTAAAACACGATAGTAGCCTACGATTGCAAGCGTGCGGTCTTCATTTGTCACCATCCATACCGTCTCATTTCCTTCAAATGGACTTTTCAGACGATAAAATATTCCAAACTGCAACACTTCTCGGTATTCTTTCATAAATGCGATTTGTTCTTTTACTTCTTTGATCTCTTCTTCTGTCAATTTGTTGAGATCCAGTTCATATCCAAAAGTTCCAAAGTATGCTACATTCGCTCTTGTATGTAATGGAGTATTGCGAAATACCTGGTGATTCGGGACAACAGACACATGGCTTCCCATACTGCTGAGCGGATAACACATAGAAGTTCCGTACTGAATCTTCAGACGCTCAATTGCATCCGAATCATCGCTTGTCCATCCCTGCGGTGCATAATACAGCATTCCCGGATCAAATCTTCCGCCACCGCTGGCGCAGGATTCAAATAATACTTCTGGAAACTCATTTGTCAACCGCTCGTACAGATCATATACACCCAAAATATAACGATGGAACACTTCTCCCTGTCTGTCTGAAGGAAGTTTGCTACTATAGCATTCCGTAATGCTTCGGTTCATATCCCATTTAATATATGAGATTTTCGATTCCGATAATAACTTTGTCATCATACCATAAATATAATCTACTACTTCTTTTCTTGCGAAATCGAGTACATACTGATATCTGCCGTGTGATGTATTTCTTCCAGGTGTCTGTAAAATCCAGTCTGGATGTGCTCGATAAAGATCAGAGTCTTTATTTACCATCTCCGGCTCAAACCAAAGGCCGAATTTTAATCCAAGTGCTTCAATTCTTTCTGACAGACCTTTGATGCCATTTGGCAGAAGTTCTTCATTTGCCACCCAGTCGCCAAGACCGGCTCTGTCATTTCTTCTCGCACCAAACCATCCGTCATCTAAGACAAACAGTTCTACTCCACATTCTTTTGCTTTCCCGGCAATCTCTACAAGGCGATCTTCTGTAAAGTCAAAATAAGTTGCTTCCCAGTTGTTATTTAAAATCGGTCTTGCCTTATCGCGCCAATACCCTCTTGCGAGTCTCTTTGCATACAGCTTCTGGAATGTCTGACTCATGCCATTTAATCCATTTTCACTGTAAACCAGAACTGCTTCCGGTGTCTGAAAGCTTTCTCCCGGTTCTAATTTCCAATCGAATCCTTCTGGATTGATCCCGGCTGTAATTCGTGTCACATTATGTGTATCTACCTCTGCCTGCATACGGAAATTTCCACTATATACAAGGCTTATTCCAATTGCTTCTCCTGCATTCTCATCTGTGTTGTGACGTTTTAAAGCAAGGAACGGATTATGTTCGTGAGAAGAATTTCCGCGCATGCTGTCGATAGCTGTTATGCCTTGCTCCAATGTTCGATTCTTAATATAGCGCTCTCTGGACCACGCACCGGACAACTGCATCCATTCATAATCCTTATCCGGAAGATCCAGGCTTAAGCTCATCATATTTAATACATGCAGATTTTTCTCACCAGCATTTTCAATATAAGCACTTCTTGCAATTGCACTATATTCATCAAAAATCGTATATAAAAGTGCCAGTTTTGCACCAGTCAGAGCATCTTTCAGAAAGATGCGCAATGTCTGTGCTTCCCCTTCGGACTCCGTATATGTTGCCGGCAATCCGGAGAGTTTCGGTTTTCCGTCAATGATCTCATAGCTTTCATATTGGAACTCACTGATTCTGCTGCCATTTTCCTGCAACAATTCAATTGCCGGATGTCTGTAATCTGTCGTACCGTAAACCGGATATTCCTGTCGGATATGTTCCAATGAAAAAGTACGATCCCACTCATATATATACGATGTCATTGGGCGTTCACATTTCTCAACCAGATAAGAAAAATCTGCTTTATCATGAAGTCGTTTTCCAAAATATAATTGTCCCAGATGTCCATTTTCTAATACACATAAGATATAACTGATTTTTTCATTGTATAAATGGAAAGTTTTTGTTTCCTCGTGAAAAATAATCTGTCTCATATACTACCTCTTTTACAATTGAATTGTTGTCTCTTAAGCTGTCTGCTTTTTCGCATGCATTTCATTTACTTTTCTTGTGATTTCTTCCATCTTCTCACCTTTTAAAGTGTAGTATTTTTTGTAAATACCAAAGCTTGCACATGCAAGAATGATTGGAATCACAAGCATTAACACGCGAATACCCATTACGGTCGCTGCGCTCTGAGTTACCGCTTTTGCGTTGTATCCTACAATCTGAAGACCAATTCCTGTTAATCCACCTGCTACTGCCGTAGCTGCCTTCATAAGAAATGTCTGTGCAGAGCATGTTACGCTTTCATTTCGTACACCAAATTTTACTTCTCCATAGTCGATAACGTCTGCCATACAGCATGTTGTTACTCCAAGTGAAAGACCTGATCCGAAGAAAAGCAGTGCACAACATACAACAACTAATACATTACTCTGTGGTGCTACATATCCTGCTGCACCGAGCAGTACAAATCCAGCAATTGGAAGTCCACATGCAAATGCGTATACCTTTTCACGGCTAATTTTTGCTGCGATTTTTGGGAAGCATAAAAGTCCTGCCATCTCAGCAATAATTGCAAATCCAAAGATAGAATACAGATATTCATCGTGGCATACACATTTGAAATAATACACAGCAAAGCTTTTTGCAATCTGTGTACAAAGGTTAAATGTCAAAAGTAATCCGATAAATGCAAGCAACTGATCATTTTTTACAATTACATGAAATGCCTGTTTCAGACTTGTCTTTTCTGCTGATATACCTACTGTTGATTCCTCTTTTACATTAAATACAGTAATTCCGATTGTAACGATGAAAATAACTGCGATAATAATTGCAAAAAGTGTATATCCTTTTTCTGCGTAGAGATTGCTCTCGCCTGCTGCTTTATTCAGGTAATTGATAATATAAAGCCCAAATGTTGCTACTGAAAATCCTGCAAGACTTGCGAAAAATCTTGGAATTACGGAAACTTTCTCACGTTCACGCGGGTCATTTGTCAGGTTAGGAAGCCATGACCAGTAAGGTACATCCATGATCGTATAAGTCATTCCATATAAAATGTACATAACGGATACATATACGTACAATGCTGTTCCTGACAGGTTAAAACTGTGGAATAACAAAACAAATACAACTGAATTTACCAATGTTCCGATTACAAGCCAGATTCTGAATTTACCAAAACGTGTATGTGTATTGTCAACGATCATTCCCATCATCGGGTCATTGATCGCATCCCATATTCTTGCTACCAAAAACAGTACGCCGACAAATGCCGGTGCCAGATACAAAGTATCTGTAAAATAAAGCATTAAAAATGCTCCTACTAAATTGCAAATCGCATCTTTGCCGATTGCTCCAATTCCAAAACATAATTTTTCTCTTGTAGACGCATATTTATATTGCGGATTTTTCTGAGTTTCTTTTTGATTTTCCATGATTCTCCTCCTCTAATACTCTTTTGTTTATTTGTTATCTGAGTGAAGAAACCTGTGCACTTGTTCCTTATATCTGCTGATACTAGTATAGCGTACAAAAAAAGACATCCGTTATACCTTTTTGTTAAGTATTATATCTCAAATGTTAGGTATCGGATGTCTTTTTCAACATTTCGTCTATTCTTTTTCGACTTCTCCTACATAAATTTTTTTATGTTTCTTGTATTCTTTCAGTTCGTTTTGTGCACTGATCAATCGTTCTCGGGCAGCCTTTCTGTTATCATTACGATATTGGGTCGGCGTCATTCCCATTTTCTGTTTAAATACTTTGCCGAAAGCAAGTGAATTGCGATAACCACAAGAAACTGCGATTTCCTCCACAGATAGATCTGTAAGTGCGAGCTGCTCCTTTCCTCTGGAAATTCGAAATTCCGTCAAAAATTCTTTCGGAGAGATTCCAAGACTGTTCATAAATATTGTATATAAATAACTTCGATTTAGTGCCAAATAATTTGCTATATCTTCCACTGTGATTTTCTGTGAATAGTAATTCTTTATATAGGCAATTGCTTCCTGCACATGTATGCTTTCTTTTGTATCATTCGAATATTGCTGAATTTCAATCCCACGAGCCAGTACTGAGAAAAACTGATAGAGCTTTCCCTGGAGATAATAAAGATTTTCTGCAGTTGAACACGTATGATGAAGCATTTCAAATACAATTTCTTTCAGTTCTTCCCCATATTCACACTCGCATGTAAGCTGACGACTGTTCAGTCCGAGATCTCTGACAAATCTCTGTGCCTCCGTACCACCAAATCCTACCCAAAGGTAAGACCATGGGTCCGTTTTATCTGCCTGATAAAAGGTAAGGCTTTCTGGTTCAATCAGAAAGGCCTGTCCTTCTTTCAGCAGATACTTCGTTTCACCTACCTGATAGATACCTTTGCCCTTCATTACATAATGCAAAATATAATTAGGCCTTGCGGCTGGCCCGTAGCTATGTAATGGCTTGCATTCTGCAAATCCGCAGAAACACAAATGAAAATCTTTAAACTTTGGTTTCAACAGTTGTAATACGTAAGAATCTTCCATAATCTGTATCCTCTCTTAATCCCTAAGATCACAAGCACTTTCCAGTCATGCTTACTTTTGCTGTTGCTCACTCAGCAATAGTTAGTTTAACCGTTTTCCTTATTCTATCGCAGTATCATGTTATTCTTCCATCAGTTTTCAAACCAAGTATTAATATGAAAATAGATCATACGCTCTCTTTTTTGCAATATTTTATTATCTTGCGAATTTATCATTGTAACGAATATGCATATCTTTCCAATCCATGAACAATACGTAAAACACCTTTCCGTATTGCGGGTTCTCTACAATTCTTCCATGATCAAGCACAGAAAAATAAGTTCCGTCAGCTTTTCGAAGATGGAAGTGAATATAGTCATTTTCATTACCACTGTCAATCTGTTCCCAGATACTTGATTCTATCTGTTGCTGTTCATCTTCCCGGATCAAGTTGCGAAAACTTTTCTTAGTAAGTCTGAACAGTTCATCTATATCTTTATATCCTGACATATGAAGAAATTCATCATTTGCAAAAAATAGCTCATCATCTTCTTTGTCAGCTCTGTATATGATGAATGCACCTGGAAGATGTTCCGCGATATCCTTGAATGCGAATCCAAGCTGTTTGCGGGCACCTGACCGAAATCCTTCTCTGTAGACCATACATCCATTTTTTCCATGAAGCTTTATTTCATAAAGAGCGGCATCTGCGCAGCGCATGAGTTGTGAACGATTGGATGCAAATGTTGGATATTCTGCATGTTCCTTACCATGGTATGAGAATGATTTAGGAAGTTTGGTGAATTTCTGCAGCTGTATATCTGCTTCTGCAAAGGTACAATTTGGTAAAAGAATGCAGAATTCGTCACCACCATTTCTTCCAAGTAATGCATCGGATGGGAAAAAAGTCTTCATGCTGTCTGCAAGATTCTTTAGTGCCCTGTCTCCGTAATTATGTCCATAGATATCATTAATAAACTTGAAATCATCGATATCAAGGAGCGCAGCCACAAAATGTGCTTTTGGATTTTTTTGAATCATTTTTTCTGCAAATTCATCAAATCCATAGCGGTTATAAATATTTGTAAGAGAATCTGTGCGCGCCAGTATCTGAAACTTTTTCTTATGTTCTTTTGCTACTAACCATACTCTGGTAAGAACTGACAGGAGAAGGCTTATTGTAAGAAATATTCCGATGATGATTATCAGTAATGTGGCATTTCTCCATCCACTTTTAGGAGTTACTTCAAATTTCCAGTTTTCATCTCCTATTGTAAATGTATAAGAAACAGGACGATTTATTTGTCCATCTGATTGATAAACCACTTTATAAGTATCACTCCATGGAGCGTCTGTTTTTGAAATTTTGTATTCGTATCCAAAATTTGAAAGTGCACTGATTGAATCTGAAAAAATATCCGGAACACGCAGGATAACAATAGTAAATCCCCAGAAATACTCATGTCCGTTTTTATCTTTCAGGTATACGGGATTGCGGACTGCAATTCCATATCCTCCCTGTTTTAATTTGAAGGGGCCCTGCGTAATGATTGTATGGTTGTCTCTTGCGTAACAGGAAATTTTTCCGCGGTCTTTATCATGGATCAAATCAATCTTACCTGCCTCCTTTTCATTAGCCGGATAAATATCTGTAACAACACCATTAGGAGCAAGCTGTACACTTTCAATAGAATCAGACATAAGATTTCCTGCAATTGTTTCAAACTGATGGATTTCGCCATCTTCACTTATTAAGATTTGCTTCAAGGTATCTGTGATCTCAATTCCATTTGTAATTTCATTCTTTATTCGTTCGCCATAGGTGGCTACGTTTAATTGTGCTGTTATGTGTCTCTGCTCTTTTTCGTGGGCGTCTGTTTTGTATACAATCAAACTAACAAGGCATATGCCCAGTAAAAAAATGATAAGAGGCACAAGTGTTTTCTTTTTCACTTGGTTCACCTCATTTTGTCCATGGGAATTATTATAATAAAGCATTATATCACAGAAGTTGAAAAACAGAATAAGTTTTATGAAAAACGGACTGTGCATAATCCTTATACATGAAATGAAAGAAATCCTTGGTGATGAAGTCGATCCAAAAGACAAAAGAAACATATTATGAACCCTTCAAACCAAACCCTCAAGTTTGCCCCTCAAACCATTATTAATGAAACGGATCAAAAGCTCTGTTCTTTCATGAGTGAAAGTCTGTATACACGTCTGCCGGTTTCTTCATAATGCTGATCCAGAAGATCACAGGTTGTCTGGAGATCGTTAATCCGGATGGCCTCCAACAGACATTGGTGTGTCCATACTGCAGCGCTTCCGTTATAAGAGGTATTTTGATCCGGTGTGTTTGGTTCTAAGCATTTGGCATTCTGAAGCGTTTCAGCATCTCCGCTTAACTGTCCAAAGCGATTAGCATTTTGAACCGAGAGGAACATGGCACCATTCAGTGGACTCAGCAGCTCCCACATTTTGGTCAGTCGGTTAAGCTGGGCAGAACGAATGATCTGCAGGTGGAATGTCTCATCTGCACGAACAGCCTTCATAGTATTGCCTTCGAGAATAGCCTTTCGAAATTCTTCAATACTGGCTTCCATTATCATGAGACTATAGTCACTAAGAAGGCAGTTACTTTTTTGGATTGCCAGTTTTTCAAGGCTGCCGCGCAGAAAAAAGACTTCATAAGCGTCTTGTGGAGAAAGCAGTGCGACTGTACATCCTTTGTTAGGACAGTAATCGACTAAACCTTCGACAGCGAGCTGTCGGAGTGCTTCGCGCACAGGACCTCGGCTGAGTCCGAATTTCCGGGCAATTTCAGCCTCTACCAGTTTTTCTTGAGGCTGAAGGATTCCATTGATGATCTGCTCCCGCAGAGATTCAAGAACAATTTCTGATGTAGTAGTATTTGATGTTTTTCTTTGTTTCTGCATATTTACCTCATAAAATTTTCAGAATAAGTATCCGTTTTCGATAGGTACGCTTGGTTCATAGTAGAACATACCGCCAATTTCTCGCATGTTTCATTTCCTTACTAATTAATAGAAAAAATTATACGGATGTCTTTTGTCCGTTAGCAAAAAACTTATTATAATTATAGTGGATTGTTAGCAAAAACGAAAGCACTATTTTCCCGCTGTTAACATTAAGTTGAAATTGTTGACAATCATATTTGCATGGACTATACTTGGGTTATCAAGAGTAGCTCAAAAATTCTGCATTGTCATAAAAAAATCCTAAAGGGGAATAGGAAGCAACGCAGTAATTGATGGATGTCGGACTGTCTGGTTTCCGAATAGTCCGATTTTCAGCTGAGAAGAATAATTATAGTAGGAAGGAGAGAACTTATGAGACTTACAAATTTGACTTGGCCGAAAGCTCAAGAATATTTTGAAAAAAACGATATGGTACTTATTTCTATCGGCAGTATTGAGTGTCACGGCCGTCATATGCCGCTTGGAACCGACACACTGATTCCGGAGCATTTGTTGGAGAAAATCGAGAAAAAGAGTGATGTTTTGATTGCTCCGACCATTCCATATGGTTCCTGCCAGTGTTTAGCTCCATATCCGGGTACAATTGATATTGACAATGAGGTACTCTATCAGTTTTGTCGCCAGATTTTTCTGAGTCTGTATCGTCACGGCGCAAGAAAATTCGTTTTCCTGAACGGGCATGGCGGAAACATCAAGATGATTGAACGCCTTGGCATGGAATTCGAAGATAAGGGCTGTCTGGTGGCTATGCTTAACTGGTGGCTGATGGCATGGGATATGAACCCGGCGTGGAAAGGCGGCCACGGCGGTGGTGAGGAAACAGCTGCGATTCTTGGAATTGATCCGTCTTTAGTTGATAAGAGTGAGATAGGTGGTGAACTCCAGTTTAAGCACCTGTCTGATAATCTGAAGACAACCGGTTTCCGTTCTGTTGAGTTCAAGGGAGTTAACGTTGATATTATACGCAATACTCCGCATGTAACAGACAACGGCTGGATCGGACCGGATCATCCGAGTACCGCTACAGAAGAGTGGGGCAAGGAAATGCTTGAGACTACAGCAAACTATATTGTTGATTTCATGGAAGAATTCAAGAAAGTAAAACTTTCATAAAGAGGTGTCATAATGGATAAAAAAACAACATTGGAAATGATTGCAGCAATTTCAAATGCAAACGGTACATCCGGTTTCGAAGATGAAGTGGTTGCAGCGATTCGTCCTTACGCAGAAGGGCTCGGAGAAATTACAGAAGATCGCATGCGCAACCTGTATATCCGCCGTAAAGAAAATAACGGCAAACGTCCGGTTGTTCAGCTTGACGCACATAGTGATGAGGTTGGTTTTATGGTGCAGGCTATCTGCCCGAACGGAACTCTCCGCATCATTCAGATCGGAGGTTGGGTTAACCACAATATTCCGGCTCATAAAGTCTTGGTTCGCAACCGGTTCGGAGAATATATTCCGGGGCTTACTGCCAGCAAGCCTCCGCATTTCATGACAGAGCAGGAGCGTAAAGCACCTCTGGATATGAAAGATATCACGGTAGATGTTGGCGCTGTTTCTAAAGAAGAGGCGGTTGAAAAGTTCGGCATTCGTATCGGTGAACCCGTAGTGCCGGATGTGACATTTACATATTCAGAAACCACAGATCTGATGGTTGGCAAAAGCTTTGACTGCCGTCTGGGATGTGCGGCAATTCTTAAGACCATGCATACCCTGGCTGGTCAGGAGCTGAATGTGGATATTGTTGGCGCTTGTGCAGCACAGGAAGAAGTTGGTGTACGCGGTGCCACTGTAACAGCACAGGTAATTAAGCCGGATATCGCAATTGTTTTTGAGGGATGCCCGGCAGATGATACCTGCGTTGAGTCGTATATGGTTCAGACAGCTATCAAGCGAGGACCGATGCTGCGTCACATTGATGCCCGTATGATCACCAATCCACATTATCAAAGATATGCACTGGATCTGGCAGAAAAGCTTGGTATTCCGGTTCAGGATGCAGTTCGTAGTGCCGGTTCAACCAACGGTGCAGCTATACATCTGACTGAAAAAGCGGTTCCGGTTATCGTTATCGGAGTTCCGGTTCGCTATGCACATACACATTACGGAATTTCAGCTTATAGCGACTTTGATAACGCTGTTAAGCTGGCATGCGAAATTCTTAAAAGACTTGACGAAGAGCAGGTTATGAGTTTTTAAATACAATACATAAAAGAAACAAAGCATTTTCGAGACATACTAACAGAGAATTGTATTGCTACGCTTGAATGTTACCTAAATCATAAACAAAGCATTAGGAACACTTCAGAGCTAGCAGAAGGTTAAACATGGAATCCTGATAAATAGGGATACACCAAAAAAATAGGGGCTGCCGCACTAATTGATATGCTCCCTTCTAGGTAGACAAGTGAAATAATAAAAACTTGTCACTTAGAAGGGAGTATTATTATGGCATATAAACATAAGTATTCCTACGAAGAAAAAGAGCATATTCTTATGGAATACCTCAATGGTACCCACGGCTTCAGGGAACTCTGTCGTATCTATGGAATGAGCCAGGGAGCTTTAAAAGACTGGATCCATCTATACAACACCTTTGGGTGGAAAGGCCTGGTGACCGGGAGCAAAGCAAGGCGTTACTCTTCCGAAACCAAACAAGCCGCAGTGGAGGATTATCTTTCTGGAGGCCTTTCCGGTCCCGAAGTATTAAAAAAATATAAAATCCGATCAGGAACCCAACTCAGGAAATGGATCATAAAGTATAATAGTCATGAGGAACTGAAATCTTCTGGAACGGGAGGCTGTATCATCATGACAAAAGGAAGAAAGACCACCTTTGACGAACGGGTCGAGATCGTCAAATACTGCATCACGCATGGCCGCAATTATACGGAAACATCAGAAAAATATGGAATATCTTACCAACAGGCCAGGAATTACACCATAAAATACGAATCTGGAGGAGTGAATGCCCTGAAGGACCGCAGGGGGAAAAGAAAAGCTCCGGAGGAAATGAGTGAACTCGAAAGACTGCGTGCTGAGGTAAAACTGCTGCAGGCAGAAAAGGAACGGGCAGAAATGGAGATATCCTTCTTAAAAAAACTCGAAGAAATAGAGAGGAGGCGGGGCTGAGCCTGATCCGGCATGAAGCCGTATACCGGGCGATAAAAGAGGAACACGAAGATCATGGCTATCCTATTCGGAGCCTGTGCAGGCTTGGATGTGTTTCTCATGCGGCGTATTATAAATGGCTGCATAGGGAGACACCGGAAAGCGAGTTGGAAAACCACCGGATAGCAGATAAAATAGAAAAGATCCACAAAGATTCCCCAGACAAGGGATACCGGAGGATCCGGGATGAACTGGAACGTTATCATGGCATAAAGGCCAATGATAAACGAATCCTGCGGATCTGCCGTAAGCTTGACATAAAGTCTACGATAAAATATACAAACAATGGTTGTACCCGCCGGGCTGAGAATCCGCAGTATATTGCCGAAAACATACTTGACCGGCAGTTCAATGCACAAGCCCCGAACGAGAAATGGCTCACTGATGTGACAGAATTCCATTACTATGTCGGTCTTGAGAAACACAAGGTTTATCTGAGCGCCATCCTCGACTTATACGACAGGAGGATCGTATCCTACGTCATAGGCGACTCTAATAATAATGATCTGGTATTCCGTACTTTTGATGCAGCGATCCAGGCAGATCCTGATGCCCATCCGCTTTTCCATAGTGACAGGGGCTTCCAATATACGAATAGGGCATTTCATGCAAGGCTGGAAGCAGCAGGGATGATACAGAGCATGTCACGAGTCGCAAAATGTATTGATAATGGTCCGATGGAAGGATTCTGGGGGATCATAAAAAGGGAACGTTATTATGGCAGGCGTTTTACAAGCAGAGAGATGCTCGTGTCCATGATAGAAGAATACATAGCGTATTATAATGGACGACGGTTACAACGGAATCTCGGAGTCATGACGCCAATGGAAAAGCATGAGAGTTATTTACAGGCAGCATAAAAAAACTGCCAGCTGGTAAAACCAACTGGCAGAAAAACTTATATTTTTTTCACTGTCTACTTGACGGGGAGCACACCAAATCATACTCATGCAATAATTCCTTATCCTTTTTGCTAAAACTATAGCTCCAGCTCTGATATTCTTTTGTATCTTTTGATTGTCTTTGTTTCGCATATTTAAAAAATAAATAGCATTCCTTTCTTGATTCTCCAAAACATGCTTTATATATTTGTCCATTATCTCCATCATTTGAAATGAGTACAGGTGATGCATTTCTATTATTCTTTAAAATTGCAATTAATATTGCACCATAATAAAAAAAATTTTGATTTATCCTTCCCATAGTATTTCCTTCCTTTTTCTTTTGCTGACCTTTGCTTTTTAAAATCTCTCCATTTCCTTATCTTTTACCTCCAATCATATCCCAATTCCTTTCATATTCTAATTTTACTATATCTGATATTTATTTTACTACACCTGATATCTTTCCTGCAATTATCTTTCTAATCCTCCTGCTCTCAGCAAAAGGCTGTTTATGGAAAGCTTGCTTGACATTCCGCGCCCTTCTGCTATAATCAAAGTATGGAAAGCTTGCTTTCCATTGAAAGGAATCATCATGAAAAACCGTTTAGAAGAATTGAGAAAACAAAAAGGGCTGAAACAGGAAGACCTGGCTTCTGCTCTGGAAGTATCTCGTCAGACCATCGGCTCTCTGGAGAATGGAAGATATAATCCTTCTATCCTGCTGGCTTTCAAAATCGCGAGATATTTCGACATGAGCATCGAAGATATTTTCATTTATGAGGAGGATGAGGATCATGAAATCTAAGAATGTGTTATGTTACGCAGGATATGCTGTTTCTCTGGCGCTTATTATAATAATTGCTTTGACAGATTTACCATTGCAGATCGATACGGCATTGGGAATTGTTTTTGCAGCTGTTTTTTCTATTTCCCATACTCAGCTGCTGCATAACAAAATGATGCAGGATGATTCTGATTATCGGATCAATGTTCTGGATGAACGCAATATTCTCATCAAAGAAAAAGCCGGAAATATCACTAATATGATCACCCTGGTTCTTCTTGGAATTATTACCGTTGTATTTATTGCTTTCAATTATATTGTTCCCGCCATTATGACTGGTCTGCTGATTGCAATTCATCCGATTCTGCTTATTATCATCAGCACTATGATTGAAAAAAAGATCTGAAAATAAGGCCTGTTCTTCACAGCTGCAAAGAACAGGCCCTTCTTATACATTTCTTTCCTATTTTAATGCTTCACTTACTTTTACAAGCTCGTCTCTGATCTTAATATGCTGCGGACAAACTTCTTCGCATTTTCCGCATTTGATGCATTCTGCCGCAGGCTTTCTTCCATGGCCTCCTACCAGCCATTCTTCCTGGTGTTTTGCTGCTGCCACATCTCCATATAATGTCAGATAGTTCATAGCCGTAAAGGAACCGGAGATTCCGATTTCTTTTGGACAGACTTTTGCACAGTAATTACATGTGGTACATGGAATCAGAGGAATTCGATTCAATTCTTCCTGTGCTTTTTTCAGTGTTTCTTTCTGTGCATCTGTAAGTCCGTGGAAGTCTTTCATATAAGATAAATTGTCTTCCATCTGTTCTACATTGCTCATTCCGGAAAGAACTGTAATCAGTCCGTCTAAGTCTGCTGCGAAACGAATTGCCCAGGATGCCACAGAGCTGTCCGGCTCGGCTTCCTTGAAAATCTTCTGTACAGATTCCGGCGGATTAGCAAGCATTCCTCCTTTGACCGGCTCCATGATAATCACAGATTTTCCATGGGCACGTGCCACTTCATAACATGCTCTGGACTGAACCGCAGGATTTTCCCAGTCAGCATAGTTGATCTGCAGCTGAACAAATTCCATTTCCGGATGCTGGTTGAGGATTTCTTCCAATTCTTCCGGTGTGGAATGGAAAGAGAATCCCATATGTTTGATCTTTCCGCTTTCCTTCTTCTCTTTGATCCAGTTCCACATATCATAGTCATCAAAATATTTTGTACGGGTCTCACCCAGATTATGAAGCAGATAGAAATCAAAATAGCCTGCTCCTGTCTGCTTCAGAGAAGTATCAAACTGCTGGATGGCCTCTTCTCTTGTCTTGCAGTTGATCCATGCCGCATTCTTTGTTGCCAGCTGGAAACTTTCTCTCGGATAACGTTCTACCAGTGCCTGTCGAATGGCGTCTTCGGAGCCTGCATACGCCCAGGCCGTATCAAAATATGTAAATCCGGCATCCATGAACATATCAACCATCGTCTTTGTCTGTTCGATATCGATCGCTCCGTCTTTCTGCGGAAGGCGCATCAGACCAAAGCCAAGTTTTTTAATGTCTTCACCTAAATATCCCATGTTTTCCTCCTGTCTCTTTAAATAAAATGTTTTGATATTTCTAATCCTTTTCACTTTTTATTATATTTTCTTTTCTCTTGACACGGAATAGCCAAAAATGCTACGCTGTATTTACTTAAAGTAAATACTAGTGAGGTGATATTCTTGCTGAGTCAACAGCTAAAAATCTTCCTTCAGGTAGTAGAAGCCGGCAGTTTTTCCAAAGCAGCCAAACACCTTATGGTAACTCCTGCTTCTGTTATGAAACATATGAATACATTAGAAGCCCGGCTGGGACTGACTTTGTTAAAACGAAATAATCACGGAATCCAGCTGACAGACGCTGGAAACTCCCTGTACGAAGATGGAAAAAAGATGCTGGCCGATTCAGAAAACGCCATTGCAAAAGCAAAAAAGGCCCAACTGTCCAAAGGAACTACCATTCGTATTGGTTCATCCCTCCTGAATCCCAGCAGTGTCCTGACCAATCTTTGGATTCCGCTCCGTGAAAAATACCCGGAATATAAATTCCGCATTGTCCCATATGAAGATAGAAAGGATCAGATTCTGTCTGTAATCAATTCCCTTGGAGACCGGATAGATGTTCTGGCAGGCTGTTTTAATTCAAGGACAATGCTGCAAAGAGCGGATTACCTGCATCTGGGAAATTATCAGCTTTGTGTTGCCGTACCGAAAGGCCATCCTTTGTCTTCTAAAAAAGAATTGACTTTTCAGGATCTGCACGGAGAACGGCTGGTCATGATCAAGAGCGGCGATACCGAACTTCTGGATTATTTCCGCACCATATTGAATATGACACATCCCCAGATTCTCATCACAGACACTGATTATTATTATGATATCGAAACTTTTAATATGTGTGAACAAACAGGAATGTTCCTTCTTACCTTAGATGCATGGTCTGATATTCATCCTTCCCTGGTCACTCTCCCTGTCGAATGGGATTATCAGCTTCCATATGGAATTCTTTATCCAAAACATCCTTCTCAGGAAATCAAACGCTTTATTAAAATTATAAAAGAAGAAATCGTTACATAAAAAATAAATCGCTGATTATAAAGAAAACCACCGGCTTATCCAGCCAGTGGTTTTGCTCTGTATCTTGATTTTATTTTCCTGCGGTCTTTTTCAGCTGCATCATGTCTCCATTCTGAATTGCCGGAAGATTTTCCTTAATTTTATATTCCGGCCAGTCCCACCATTTGATTTCCTCTAATGCAGAAATCACTTCATCTGAAAATCGTTTTCTGATTGGTTTTGCCGGAATCCCCCCAACAATCATATATGGCTCCACATCCTTTGTAACCACCGCTCGGGTTCCGATAATCGCTCCATCTCCAATGGTCACTCCAGCAAGAATGACAGCCTCATATCCAATCCACACATCATGCCCTATTACAATATCCCCTTTGTTATCCCATGCCTGTGTGACATTTTCTTTCAGAAGATCCCATTCTTTAAAAAACAATGGAAATGGATAAGTAGATAATGATGATAATGTATGGTTTGCGCTGTTAAAAAGAAATTTTGCCCCGCACGCAATAGAACAAAATTTCCCGATTTTCAACTTATCATGATTGATTGGATACTGGTATAATACATTATTTTTCTCAAACAGCACCGGATCATTTACAAAGTCATTATACATCGTAAAATCTCCGACCGTGATATTTGGATTTTGAATGACAGGTTTCAAATAAATGGTCTCTTTATCCCCTGTCCTCGGATATATTAGTTTCTCTGGAATCGTCATATTCACCCTCCTGTAATACTTCATTTACTTTTGATACAACCATTCCAGATAATGCACTGCAGCGTTTCATTGCAATCACCTCTTCACAGACTATTATAGATCAGAAATAATCTGGATTGCAATCTCTTTTGCTTTGGTGCTTGTAACATCTGCTCCATTCGTTTTTCCAAGATAAACACAAAAATACTTCCGCTGGCCGGAAACATCTGCAAATCCTGTAAACCATGCGTCTGTCGTAATTCCATTATCTTTCCCCATGCCGGTTTTCCCATAGATTGCAATGTCTTTTTCTTTATCCTGTGATGTCAGCATCACCTGCTTTAACCGACTGAGGCTTTCTTTTGAATAAGATGATGTATCCCCAAAGATCCTTTCCATTACTTCTGTCTGCTCTTTTGGAGATATTTTCAAGGATGATTCAATCCAGAATCCTGTCAGTGCCCTGTTATTATTGTTTGTGTTCTGCTTCCCTTCCCAGTCAGAAATATCACAATTCCCATAGGACAACTTGTCCAGTTCTTTCTGCATCCGTTCTTTTCCTATATCGTCAATGACTTCCCTGAAATACCAGACACAGGACACACGAAATGCTTCCTCAAAAGAAATATCCTGATTCCAGCCGCTGTTCCAGAATTGTTCTCCACTCCATTCGCGGACAGAATGATCTGGATCAATCACTCCGTTTTCCAAAGCAGTCAGAGAAGATATGATTTTAAAAGTGGAGCAGGGAGATCGCCGTGTCTTCGCCAGATCCTGATTATATATCTGATAACGATTTTCCTCCGGTTCATAAATGACGGCGGCGCCATTTAACCCGGCAAAATCATCGGACCAGTCTTTTTCCTCAATCTTTGTTTCTGGTTCTTTTTCTTTTGTTTCTGCAGATTTCGAATTGGAAGATTCATGATTTCCGCCGGAACACCCGGTAAAAAGAAAAGGAATCAGGAAGACCAGAAAAATGCCAATGTTTTTCAGCTTCCTGGGATTCATCTTCATTTCTGAAATAATCAATCCTAATAATGTAAAAATAACCCCTAATCCTGACATCCATGTAATCCGTTCGCTAAGAATCAATACTGAAGTGATAACTGTAATAACTGGTGTCATATAGATATAAATACTGGTTTTTACGGCTCCCAGTTTTTTCACCGCAAAGTTCCAGGTAACAAAACAAAGCGCCGATGCTCCAAGTCCCAGATATAGAATATTCAGCAGATTCTTAGGATCCGTAAATCCTGTAAAGTCAAGCCGCAGATCAAATATCCATGCCGCCGGTATCATAAATAAAATTCCATAGAAAAAAGTTCTTCGTGTTGCCAGAACAACCGGATATCCAAATCCGCTGATCTTCTTTGTTAAAATAGAATAAATCGCCCAGACAGCTGCCGCAAGGATTGCAAGAAAATCTCCCATCGGATTCAGCTGAAGCTTTGCGCCATTTAAACTGATCATAACAATTCCTGCCATGGCAATGATAAAACCAGCGAAAAAATTAACTCGGAATTTTTCTTCTGAGCCAATAAAGATGTGAGCCAGAATCGCCGTAAAAAATGGTGCAACTGAAATAATCACACCAACATTGGATGCCAGCGTATAAGTCAGCGCGATATTTTCCAGCAGATAGTACAGGCAGATTCCTGACAGACCCGCTGCCGCAAATACGGCTTCCTGCTTCCAGCCAGCAGTTTTCAACCATTTCGGACAGATGATCCAAAGGGCAAGAAATCCCATTACAAACCGGAATGCCAGGATTTCAATAGGCTTAAATTCCACAAGCAGTATTTTGGTTGATATAAAGGTCGTTCCCCAGATAAGAATCGTAAGCAGCGCCGCCCCATGGCCTATGTAGTCTTTGTTTTCCATCTTTTTCATTTCCCTTCTTTTCTTTTATAGATTCCGCGGTAGGCTCCCGGGGCAACTCCGATCAGCCGGCTGAAATAGTTCGTAAAATGGCTCTGGTCTGAAAAACCTGTCTTTATGGCTACTTCTGCCGGCGCCATTCCCTCTCCCAGCATCTGTTTGGCCTGATGAATTCGGATTGTTTCCAGGTATCGATACGGCGTGATGCCTTTTTCCTTTGCGAACGCACGCAGCAGCGTTGATTTGCTAAGCCCCGCATACCTGCTGATTTCTTCCAGGCTGATATGCTCCGAAAAGTTTTCTTCCATAAATCTGCAGGCTTTTTCCACTTCTTCTCTGCATGCCGGAATATTTTTATAAAAATTCGGTTCGTATTTCTCAAACAGAGCTGATAAAACCGTTAAAATTTTTTCTTCTTTCACGAAAGCTTTTTCCTGATCCATTATCATTTCATGTAATAAGCGGAAGCTGCGGATAATTTGTGCATCTGACATAATATGTTTTGAAAATCTTGGGAGTTTTCGTTCTCCGGTCATATCCTCTGACAGATCAAGCATCACCGATTCAGGTATGTTCAGTCCCCTGTAATCAAGAAGATTCCGGCCTTTCTGCGTACAGGCATGATTGTCATAAGGATGAAATATGATCATATCACCTTTTGTGATTATATAGTCTCTGCCGTCACAGGAAAGGCTCCTGCTGCCGTCTTCCATCAGTCCGAATACATAGTGATCATGAAAATGCTCAGGAAAAGGCTGGGCAATGCCTGTCAGACGGTATGCTTCCAGCCTCAATGTTTTATCGTATACGATTGTCCTTACTTCTTTCTTCATGTTATCGCTCCTACAGGGGAATATTTTAACATGCGTAGAGAGAAAAGTCTTGTAAAATATCTTCATATATTTTAATCAGAAATTTTTCTTTTTATATCAATAACTTGATTTGTAATTTCTTTATATTTGCAACTGGTATGTTAAGATCTCAATTCACGCTCTCGCGAGGGGAGCGACTATCAAAGGCTTCCGCGATTTCTTCCATGTTGACAAATTTCAATCCACGTTCCCGCGAGGGGAACGACTATTTGTCAATTGTTCTTCTGTTACGGACAGTTGATTTCAATCCACGCTCCCGCGAGGGGAGCGACTACAAATATAACCAATTATCATTGGTTCATTTTGTTACATATCACCAATTAATTAAATTTATTAATATATCTTATTTTTTATAAGTATATCACGTCCTTTCTATTACTTATTTTCACTCATATATAACGGTGCGACTCTCTCTAGAAATTTCTGATTGCTTATTGTTCGCACCACTTTATATAATTCCAAGAAACAGAAAGAGAATTCCTGAAATAATCAAGACCTTAGATCACCTTGTTTAGTTCCAGTCTTTCGTCTCACTTATTACTTCTACTTCATCTAATATTAGCTCTGACTCAAGAAAAAATTTAATCAGTAATTTACATATTTCCCTAACAGTATTTTCATTCTCTTCTCTCGTAAATCAATTAAATGGAAGTTCTTTCTCGACCTCCTGTATATCATGCGTTTTCTCCGGGGCTCGCCTAATGTATTGATCTATTATATTGCCGGGAATTGGCACATCATGTTCAACCAATAAAGCAATCAATTTTCTGATATCTTTATTTTGTTCTTCAATCTTTTCCAAAGCGGCGGAATACTCTGCTCCTAAATAATCCAGCTGTGCAAAGTATTCACTATCTATCTTATATCCTGTTTTCCTTCGTTTACTCATTGATTTTCCTTTCTCTTATTTATCTTTTATGGCAAACTCTTCCTTTAAAACATACTACCGGTACATTGTTGTCCTTACTTCTTTCCATTGTTCTCTTTCATCTCTTTGAGATTTTTTTCGGCATATGATCAATTCTGCCAATGATTTCTTCCGGGTAAATTCCACAGCCTCTTTTAATTCTCCCACTTCACATGCCTGTAGAGACAGACGCACCTGCAGAAAGAAATCTATTTTTCTGTCTTCCAGAAATGCTTCTGTCAGATTCTTCAATCTGGCATTTTCTATGTGGAACATCATCCATGATTTCATATTCCGCATAAAAGACAACAATGTGATATGATTCCCTCTATATATTTCTAAATCTTCCATTTCTGCAAAATTTGAAAGAAATTCATAGTTTTCCAAAAACTTAAAAATATAACAGCTTCTGACTTTGGTATGAGATATAAGATATTTCATAATCTCCGGATCAGACACTTCTTCTCTGGAGAGATAAACATTTGGCATCAGCATATTCATTGCATGTGCTGTCTGCTCCCATGGAATGGGAATCGTAAGTCTGGATTTCCCTTCTTTTGTGATTCCTGAAGATATAGGATCCCTTCTTTTCTCTTCTAGCCTTTTCATGAATGCTTTCAGCATCCTTTTATCCTCACCTATATTACAAAATTTTATTTTTCCCTAATTCCCAGAATGCCACTGCGCTTGCTGCCGCCACATTCAATGAATCCACACCATGTGCCATTGGAATTTTTACGGTATAATCACATTCTGCTATGGTTCCTGCCGCCAGCCCATCTCCTTCTGTTCCAAGAATCAGCGCCAGCTTTTCTTCCGCTGCCAGTTCTGGATCATCAATACGAATAGAATGATCACTTAATGCCATGGCCGCTGTCTTAAATCCTTCCTTTTTCAAAATTTCCATTCCCTGATCCGGCCAGGACTGTTTCTTGTCAAAAAATGTCCACGGAATCTGAAAGACCGTTCCCATGCTTACTCTGGCTGCACGCCGATACAACGGGTTGCTGCATCCTGATGTCAGTAAAACCGCATCGATATTTAAGGCTGCCGCAGAACGGAAAATCGCTCCAACATTGGTAGGGTTCATAACATTTTCCAAAACTGCGATTCTTCGTGCATTTCTGCATACTTCTTCTGCCGCCGGCAGTTCTTTGCGGCGCATGGCGCAGAGCATTCCTCTCGTCAAAGGAAATCCTGTCAGATTTTTAAGGAGTTCAAATTCTCCCGTATATACCGGTATATCTCCACATTGCTCAATAATTTCTCCTGCCTGTCCTGTAATATCCTTTTCTTCCGTCAGGATCGAAAGCGGTTCGTATCCTGCGTCAAGCGCAAGCTTGATTACTTTTGGGCTTTCGCAGATAAAGATTCCCGTATCCGGTTCATAATAATGCAGCAGCTGTCCCTCTGACAGCCGAGCGTAAATATCTAATTCCGGTGTCTGCAGATTTTCAATTTTTATAATATTACCCGTACACTGTCCTTTGTTTGTCATCTTCTTTTCAACTCCGTATATTTTTCTTTGCTTCCATATGCTTTTTCTACCGGATATTTCTCATTATTTTTCTTTACTTTGTCTCTTATGATTTCATCCAGATCCAGCCCGCAGGCATCTGCCATCAGAATGCTGTAATTTAATACATCTGCTAATTCTTCCCGTATCTGATCCATCTTATCTTTACAATATACATCTTCACCGCTCCACTGAAATATTTCCAGCAGTTCTGCAGCTTCCAGACTGATAGATATTGCCAGATCCTTTGGGTTATGAAACTGCTTCCAGTTTCTGTCATCCCTGAATTTTAATACCTGATCGATCGTTTCCTGATTCATTTTTCCCTCCTTATTCTGATTTTTATTTTATCATATCCCGGTATAAGAAAAAACTCCTGACCTTCCTATGATACATTCTTCAAAAAACTGATTTTCAGAAGAATCTTTCATAGCTGGTCAGGAGTTTTGTTTTATCCGAGCAGTGAAACCGACATCATCGAAAGCAGTGGGATTGTCACTGCTGACAGCACTGTAGTAACTGTAAATATTTCCGATGCATATCTGGCATCTCTTCCATATTTCTCTGCAAACATAATGGTTGTTGCTCCTGCCGGACAGGCGGTTGCAATAAAGACCGTGAAAGAAATATAAAATTCCAGATGCATCAAATACAAGACTGCTACACTAATCAGCGGAAACAGCAGAAGCCTTACAAAACTTACAGAATACAGCCTTATATTTTTCAGACTTTTTAAAATATTAGTCCGGGCAAGATTGGACCCTGCAACGATCATTGCCAGCGGTGTATTCATATCTGCTATCATCTGAACCGGTTCTGACACAATTTCCGGAAGATGAATCCGCATAACAAAACAAAAAACACCGATAAATACGGAAAGAATCGCCGGAGAGACCAGATTCTTCCACGCGGATTTTAAATCACTTCCGCCTCCCATGATCCAGACTCCATTGGTCCACACCAGAATGTTAAATACTGTAACATAGGCAGTCAGATATAATACGCCTTCTGCCCCCAGAATTCCATCTACCAGTGGAATTCCAATAAAAGAACAGTTGGAGTAGATCGTACTCATCTTTTCCACAGAAAGGCGGTGATCATCTCCTTTATAAATAATATTAGCCAGAACGATCATGATGATAAATGCGATGATCGAAGCCAGCAGTGTCCATAATAATCCGTAAAAGAATTCTATATTAAAATCCATCTGATATGACTGAAAGATCAGAAGTGGAGATACCAGCATCAGCAGTAAATTGGACATTTTCTTCGTGGTATTTTCATCAATCAGCCCTGTTTTGCAGGCAATCACACCTCCCATCATGATAATAAACATTTCAACGATTTTTTCTAATACAACAGCATTCATAATATTTTTCAAATTCCTCCCAATTTTTAGTCTAAGGCATATTTTACCACCAGTTGTATACATTAGACAATATTTTTCTGCAGCATAATACAAAAAAGTGCAGAAAAATCTTTTTCTGATTTCTCCCTGCACTTTTAAGAAAAATTTTTTATGCGAGAATTTTTGCCGCTGCCATAGACAATAAAGGAATCGTCACTGCCGATAAAATAGTGGTGACCGTAAATATTTCTGAGGCATATCTGGCATCTCTTCCATATCGTTCTGCAAACATAATCGTGGTTGCTCCTGCCGGACAGGCGGTTGCGATAAAAACAGTAAATGCAATCTGAAACTCCAGATGCATCAGATACAATGGAATCACGCACAGAATCGGAAACACAATCAGCCGTATCAAACATACAAAATAGAGTCTTTGATCTTTCAGACTGCTTCTTAAATCGGCCTGGGCGAGATTCGCGCCTGCAATGATCATTGCCAGAGGAGTGTTCATATCTGCCACCATCTGAATCGGCTCTGACACGATTTCCGGAAGACGAATCTGCAGCAGAAAACACAGTATACCAACAAAGACGGCTATGATCGCCGGTGAAATCAGATTTTTCCATGCAGATTTTAGTTCTCCGCCTTCTCCCATGATCCAGATGCCATTGGTCCATACCAAAATATTAAACACCGTAAGATATGCCGTAAGATAAAAGACTCCCTGGGAGCCCAAAATGCCATCTACCAGCGGAATTCCGATAAATCCACAGTTGGAATAAATAGCTCCGACTTTTTCCACCGGTATCCTCTCATCTTTCCCTCTAAACAAAACCCCGGAAAGAACGATCATAAACGCAAACGTTGCCACAGACGCCAGAAAGGTCCACAAAAGTCCCAGAAAATATTTCATATTAAAATCAATCTGATAGGACTGGAAAATTAACAGAGGAGAAATCAGCATCAACAAAAGATCTGACATCTTCTTGGTTGTATTTTCATCCACCAGCCTTGTCTTAAAAGCAGTAAACCCTCCTATCATAATAATAAACATTTCAATGATTTTCTCAACGACTACACCCGACATTTTTAATTCCCTGAATACGCCTTTCTATCTAATTTTATCATTTCTCTACGCTATATTGTATCACCCGTACTTTCCTTGTGTAACCTCTATCTTGCTTTTCTTACAAAAAAATCCAGAAGAAAATCTCAGCATAAGATTTCTTCTGGGTTTTTCTTTTTCAAATTTATCCTAAATATTTATGAAAGAATTCTTCTATCTTATCAAAAGGAATAATATCTGTCTGATCATACAGGTCCGTATGAACTGCATCCGGAATGATCATCAGTTCTTTATTATCTCCTTTCAGTTTTTTGAATGCGTCCTTGCTGAAATAACAGGAGTGTGCTTTTTCTCCATGGATCATCAGCACTGCGTTGCGGATTTCATCACTGTAGCTTAAAATCGGCATATTCATAAATGAAAGTGCAGATGTCGTATTCCATCCATCGTTGGAATTTAAAGAACGTTTGTGGTATCCGCGCTCTGTTTTATAATAGTCATAATAGTCTTTTACAAAAAATGGCGCATCCTCCGGGAGAGGATCTACGACTCCTCCGGCTCTTTCATAACTTCCATTTTTATAATCTTCGATTCTCTGGGCGTTCAGTGTTTTTCTGAGTTCATAACGTGCGTCTGCATCCATTGAATCAAAGTATCCCTGCGCATTCACACGGCTCATATCATACATAGTGGAAGTTACCGTTGCCTTAATTCTTGGATCATTTGCCGCCGCATTCAGAGCCATGCCGCCCCATCCGCAGATTCCGATGATTCCGATACGTTCCGGATCTACATTTTCCTGTACAGACAAAAAGTCGACTGCCGCAGAAAAATCTTCTGTGTTAATGTCCGGAGACGCTACATAACGAGGCTCACCGCCGCTCTCTCCCGTATATGATGGATCAAAAGCAATTGTCAAAAAACCTCTTTCTGCCATAATCTGCGCATAAAGTCCGGATGCCTGCTCTTTCACCGCTCCAAACGGTCCGCATACTGCAATTGCCGGAAGTTTTCCTTCTGCGTTTTTTGGCTCATACAAATCTGCTGCCAGTGTAATTCCATAACGATTATGGAATGTTATTTTACGATGATTAACTTTCTCACTTTTTGGAAAAACTTTGTCCCATTCCTGTGTTAATGTTAATTCTGCCATTTTACTTTTCCTTCCTTTCCTTTTTATCTGATTTTTCGTTCTTTTTCCATCTGGTAAACTAAGAAATCAAGGCAGTCCACCTTACTCTGGCTTTCATGAAGCTGATCCATCAAATGGCACCGGTAACATCTGAGAGACCGGATCACATCCTGAATCCGTCCGGCTTCATACATACGGCAGATATCTTTCATCTGCCGTTCACTGCATCCGGCATCTTTAAGATTTTGAATGATATCCTCCATTTTCTTCATATGGACCTCCTCCTTTCTTTTTATGCCTTTATTATAGGCTCTTGCATTCTTTTCCGCTAATGGTTATTATTTATATCATGATATGAATTTTGGAAATATCGCAGAAAGGCGGCGTACTATATGGAACTTCGAACACTTCGCTATTTTCTTGCAATAGCAAGAGAAGAAAATATGACCCGGGCAGCTGAGTCTCTTCATGTCACTCAGCCGGCTTTGTCAAAACAAATGAAATCTTTGGAACACGAACTGGGGAAAAAATTATTTATCCGGCACAGCTTTAATATCCAGCTGACAGAAGAAGGCATTCTGCTTCGAAAACGAGCAGAAGATCTGATTCGGATGGCAGATAAGATTTCTCAGGAATTTCTCTCTCTGGATGATATTACCGGAGGAGAACTGTATCTCGGACTTGCAGAATCTTACCAGATTCGGTATCTGGCCAGAGAAATCCGGAAATTCAAAGAATCATATCCTTCTCTCCACTATCATATTACCAGCGGGGATACCGAACAGGTAACAGAAAAGCTGGACAAAGGTCTTCTTGATTTTGCTGTTCTCGCAGAAGAGCCGGACCCTGCAAAATACAACTGTATCTGTTTCCCAGAGTCTGATACATGGGGACTTGTAATGCCTTTGGATCACCCTCTGGCAAAGAAAAAAGCCATCCATCTGGATGACTTGACCGGCGTTCCTCTCTTTTGTTCCGAACAGGGCTGGACAACAGAAATTACCCGCTGGGCCAATGACCGTATCGATGAGCTTCATCTGGAAGGATCTTTCCGGCTTTCCTACAACGGATCTATTTTTGCAAGAGAAGGACTCGGATGTCTCCTTACTTATCAGTATCTGATCAATACCAGTCCTGAAAACGGCCTCGTCTTTCGTCCTTTAGCTCCGAAACTTGAAGCTCATATGTATCTGATCTGGAAAAAATATCAGATTTTTACGCCTATCGCAGATCGATTTCTTCAGGAGATCCGCCGTTCATTTCAGACTCCGTAATCTCCATGCGCATAAAACGCACATTACTGCAAAAATCAGGCACATCGGCAGAAAATTTTCCATAAAACTCCCCTCTCCCGTGATCCATCGGTATGCCCAGGACGCTGGGAAAAGACCGCCCGCCATTCTGAGCGTCTTTGGAAGATAACCTGCCGGAAACATAATACCAGACAGCATAATGGACGGCAGAAATACCATCTGTGAAACCATTGGAATTTTTGCCTGATCCAAAATCCCGCACCCGATCGCAGCGCCGATGCTTAAAGATACCGCAGCAAATACTATTACTTTTCCAAAATATTCTGCCAGATGTTCCGGCAGAGATACATCAAAAATCACAGGCGCTGAAAGGCAGATGATCCCACTCAAAATCATCAGATGTATCAGCGAGGCAGCGGCAGAGGAAAGAACTCCATAAGACATCGGAATCTGTCCTGCCTTGTACATTTTCCTGATATCCGTTCTATAAATTTCTCCCAGGGAAGGCGGCATTCCGATCACAGCGCCCATACAAACTCCCATGATGGTCATCGTCGGAATCAGAGTTTCTTTTGTCCACGGCATAACTGACAGAAAGATTTCACCAACCAGCACAAAAAATAAAAGAGGTACAAGGTAACACGTAATCAGCATATTTTTACTGCGAAGATCCATTTTCCACTGCAGGATAATTCCATAAAAAAATCTTCTCATCATTTTTCTTCTCCTTTCATCAGTTCCATAAAATGCTGTTCCAGAGATCCCCGGCTGATCTGCATGTCCTGGATTTTAAGCTGTCTCTTTTTACAGTCTTCCAGAATCTTCAGCACAGATCCTTCGATATCCTTCGCCTCATACTTTTTTATCCCTTCTGCTGTCGTAATCTGTATCTGATAACAAGCCCCTGTTTTTCTGGATAATTCCTCTACAGTCCCGCAAAAAAGAACATTCCCCTGGTACAGAACCATGATCCGGTCACAGAGGTCTTCTACTTCCCGCATATCATGGCTTGCCAGAAGAATGGTTTTTCCCCTTTGCTTTAACTGACGGATTTGTTGATGCAGAAGGATCTGCCCTTCGACATCCAGACCTGCTGCAGGTTCATCCAGAAATATCAAATCCGGATTTCCAATCAGAGCCAGCGCAAGATGAAGCCTTCGTTTCTGTCCTGTGGACATTTCATGATATATTTTTTCTTCCAATTCACAAATTCCCATTTCTCTTAGGATTTCATTATCTTTTCCGATTTTTCTCCATCCGGCAATCAATGAAACTGCTTCTTTTCCTTTAATATAGGAAGGAAGTGACGCTGATTGAAGCTGGATTCCAATGGTTCCCTGTATTTCTATGATACCGGAATCATAATCTCTCAGCCCTTCCATACATTCCAGCAGCGTTGTTTTGCCTGCTCCATTCATTCCAAGAATTCCAAAAATCTCTCCCTGATAAATCTGCAGATTCAGACGGTTTAATACCTTGTGATTTCCATATTGTTTGTCCAGATCTTTTATCGTTACGACCGGATTCATTCTTGTCCCTCCTCAAAAGGATTTATTCCCTGCTTCATAAACCAGGCCTCCAGCGCTTTTCCTAAATATTCATTTGCCGCTGCCTGCCTCTGTCCCCATTGGTTTCCAATTTTATTTTTACTGCCAAATGAAACTAACTGGGGAAGCATTTCCAGATTGCCATCGATAAATTCCATGATCAGATTCCAGAATTCTTTGGCTGCCTCTTCTGCCTCTTTACTGTCATATGGAATTTCCTTTTCTTTCATACTGACCGCGTGATCGATCACCCTTTGAAATCTCTTCATAAAACTCAGACCGCTTTTCTGATCAAAACGTTTTCTGATATAATTCAGCATCTCATCATCAAAATATTTGATCAGCCAGTAATAGTCATTTTTCATTCTGAGGTTTACAATAATATCGGCATATTTTTTAAAATCAACTGCATCCATCTGCATGACTTCCTGTTTCAGAGCTTCCATGGCAGTCAGCGACTGTGACAGCCTTTGAATCTCCTCTTTTAACTTTGTTTCCTGATCTGTTAATACCTGTACGACCTCTTTCGGCGTTTCCAGAGATGACAGATTCTTTTTGATATCCTCCAGAGAAAATCCCAGAGTCTTCAGCGACATAATTTCGTGCAGCCTGACCATATCTTTATAAGTATACAGTCTTCTGCCGCCTTCACTGACCGCAGAGGGCGACAGCAGGCCTTTCTTGTCATAGTACTGCAGCGTCCTTACCGTAGTTCCCATCTTTTTAGCTGTCTCTCCTACCGTCATATATTCTGATGCTGTTTTTATGTCTTTTTGCATTTAACTACCTCCTGATTTCAGTATAGCTCATGACCCTGCGTCACAAACAAGAAGTTTTTTGATCGAATGAGAGAAGATCTCTATGAAACAAAAAAAGAATCCCCCCGCGAGGATTCTCTTTTCTTTTTTAT
>OMEJ01000236.1_pt1 | contig 56792 bp, 55 predicted proteins | sample 1645361 | NCBI WGS metagenome assembly OMEJ01 (sample SAMEA103958156, study PRJEB25191) | human gut metagenome
AGCTGTGAGCTGTCAGCTGCAAGCTAACTATTCTTTTACGATTTAAATCATTACGGCAAGCGAGTCTCCTCAATCGCACTACGTGCGCCAGCAGCTCCTTCTGACGGCCGACCCCATGATCCTTGTATAAGACGTTAAGGCGTCATCCTGAACGGATGTAAAGAATCTGCTGCCGTGATGAGGAAGCGGTATGAAAGGTTAGAATGAAAGTCCCTTCTCTGCCGGTATCTTGCCGGCTTCTGGAAGCTGAGAGCCATTTTCATTTTTTACTTCGTTGTTTGTAATAAACGTGCTATAATAAAATGATAGTTTAAGATGACTTAAGTGTCGTCTGTTTTTGGTTAGCTGCAACAAGGGAGAGTGTAGCATGAATAAAATTTACAAGATTGTATGGAGTAAGGCAAAACATGCCTATGTAGTCACTTCTGAAGTGGCAAGGAGCCACACGAAGAGCGCTTCGGGAAAAGCGGTGAAAGCCGTTTTGGCGGCAACTGTGGGGATGGGAGTCCTCATGGGTGGTTATGCGGCTGATGCCGCACCGGCGACCAACCCGGCAGGTAATGGCCCGGGGATTGCTATTGGTACGGGGAGTAGTGCTCCGAAAGTAGAAAACGTAGCAATTGGGCAAGGAGCTGGCATTGGTTATTCTAATGGTGCTAGTGCTGCAACCGGTGATGTTGCAATAGGTAACGGAGCCAATATCAATAACTATGCCAGCCAAGGCGGCAGCATTGCCATTGGCAAAAATGCAAAAGTAGAAAATATGGCTGGCGGCGGAGAAGCCAGCTTTGCCTTTGGACAGACAACATTTAGCGGAAGTTGGTTATCTTTAGCAAGAATACCGGCTGATCCGACGAAGGTCGTAGGCAGTGTTGCTATCGGTGATAATACTTTTGCCCGTACCGGTAGTACGATGATCGGTTCGCATAATTACAAAGGCGCACTGGGGGATACCACGGTGGACAGCGCTTCGACAAGGACAGACGCGTTGAATGTCTATGCTACCACCATCGGCGCCAACAGTTTCAGCAATGGTGCTTTTACGACAAGTACCGGCGCGTATAATATTATTTCCGGTGATTATAACGGTGGACGATCTTCAAATGCAGTAAAGAATTTAGGAGCCACCATTACAGGTTCTTTGAATAGCATTGAATCGAAAACAGGAAGTTATTATTCAGGTATAGCTAATACGGTCAGCGGTGTGGCAAACCGCACCTTCAATTCCAATGGATCTCTCATTTACGGTGCCGGCAATGAAATTACCAACTCATATACTCCCTTATATGATACACCTAAGGATGGTGGTTCTTCAGCAAAGGCCTTTGCAGATAAATTAAGAAAATCTGTCCGGGATTCCAAGAGCGGCGGTGCCACCCTTGCTATCGGCGGCGGCAATAAAGCCGATTATACACAGAAGACATCCATCATTGGCGTTAACAATACCGTGACCGGTACCAGCGGCAGTCTGAGTACTTTCAACTCGATCACCGGTTATAATAATACTGCTACTAATGTCAATCATGTCTCCGTCATCGGTTCTGAAAATAATGTAACTAATACCAATGGCGCTGTTGTTTTTGGGGATAAGAGAACACTGACAGGTGCCGACGGCAGCGTTGTCATCGGTTCGTCTCAAAACGGTACCAGTACCAGTGTCAAGAATGCTGTAGCCATCGGCAGTGAAGCCAACGTGACCAAAGAAGGCGGTGTGGCGCTTGGCGCAGGTTCTGTGGCGTCCGTGGATAAAGGCGCTGCGGGCTATGATCCCGGAACAGGTACGAATTCCACGGATACATCTTCGGTATGGAAATCTACGCAAGCAGCTGTTTCCGTAGGCGATACGTCCAAAGGTATCACCCGCCAGATTACCGGAGTTGCAGCCGGCACGAATGATACTGACGCTGTCAATGTAGCACAGCTGAGGAAAGCAAAAACATCCATCGTAGCGGCTGCTTCCACAGAAGTAAGGGCCGGGACGAATATTACGTCGGTGAATAAGACGGCAGATCCTGGGGACGGACATGCTATATACACGATCAATGCCAAGGATACGGTAGTAACCGGCGGCACGGCGACCTATGCCTCGAACGGTACAGGCAGTGCCACCTTGATAAATAATGACGGAACGACAGCGACCATCACCGGCCTGAAGGATCGTTATACATCATCTGCTTCACTTAGCGGGGATACGTTGAACTTCACCCGTAATGACGGCAGCACCTATTCCGTTTCCGGCATCGCGTCTTCGCAGGATATTAAAAATGTAACCAATAAAGTAGGCGAATTGGGAACCCGTGTGAATCGTGCAGGAGCGGGAGCGGCAGCATTGGCAGCCCTCCATCCGCTGGACTTCGACCCGGATGACAAGTGGGATGTGGCAGCCGGCTACGGCAACTACAAAGACGCCCATGCAGTAGCGGTAGGCGCATTCTACCGTCCTAACGAAGACACCATGTTCAGCGTGGGAGGCTCCTTCGGGGGAGGAGAAAACATGGTGAATGCCGGAGTCAGCGTGAAGCTGGGACAGGGCAACCATGTGTCCACATCACGGGTGGCTTTGGCCAGGGAAGTGGAGGACTTGAAAGCGATTGTTAAGGCGCAGAGTGCTGAGATTAAAGCTATGCGCGGAGCCATGCAGTCAGGAGCATCGGTAATGAAGGATGTTGATTTCCCCGATGTACCGAAAGACCACTGGGCATATTCTTATGTGAAATCATTGGCGGACAGAGGTCTTTTGGAAGGGTATCCGGATGGAGAGTTCAAGGGGGACCGTTCCATGACCCGCTATGAATTTGCGGCCATTATTTACCGCGCCCTGCAGAACGGCGCGCCTATTGACGGCGACATGGCAAAGGCCATCGGCGAATTTGAACCCGAGATCAATCGGATAAAGGACTTGGATCGTACCCGTGTCGACCGTATTTCCGGCAAGGACAATGACCGGCATAAGGTAGAACGTGTCCGTGTCAATAATGAAAGCAATAAAGAAACAGGTGATTACCGTGATGTGTACGGTTCTCATATTTCACCGGAAGCATAACCCGGAATGGTAAACAAAACAGGTGTAAGGAAATAGTATAAGAAATAGAAAGTACGGTATCCGTCAAATGTGACGGGTACCGTATTTTTATGTGAGCGGGGGATAAGCGGACGGCAATAGATTCTTCACTCTGTGTCACTGTCCCGTTTTCTGTTTTTCCCTCAAGGCATTCTTATCCCCATTCAGAATGACGACGGACGGCAAGCGTCATCCTGAACGAATGTGAAGGATCTATGACTGTGGTGAGGGAAATGGAAAGAGCCTCGTGGGAAGTTATGAGCGGAATAGAGTCATTACTTCTCATCACATAGATGCGTTCATGTTTTATCGGCAGCGGACATGCTGTAAATTTAACTGAGAAGTACCGCTTAACAGCGGTATTTTTTTATTGCATTGTCGGGATAAAAACGAGAAGAAAAAAGAAGTGCGGGAAAAGTATTTCAAAAAAATTTCAAATTATTTTTCTTGTTTCAGCAAATTTAAACACAAAAGGGATACTATAATGGCAGCGCTAAGGACTGTTCCTTTCCGGAGAGGGAACAGGGAAAGGAGAAAAGAGTATGGCTAAGAAACTGGAACTTAAATTCCTGACTTCCGCGAATACGGAGCTTATTGTGAGCATTGCCGATCCGAAGGACGGGCTCGCATTGTCCGCCGTGCAGGCAGAGGCCGCAAAAATCATGCCGGTGCTGGCAAACGGCAAGGGCGTAGGGGCGGCTTCTTTCGCTAAGGCGGTCATGGTGACCACTACGGAAGAGGAAATTCATTAATTTTGAAAGAGAAATATATTAAAAAGGAAAGGAGGGATACTTATGGCAGTTTCCAAATCTGTGGAAAAGACAAGGCTTCTGGTACGTGTTGAAAATACGGACGGTTCTTTAAAGAATCTGGCTTTTAACAATATCAGGGAAAGCGCGTCTGATGAAGAGCTGCTTCATGCGGGGAAGGCAATCGCCGGACTGCAGGTGAAGGCGCTTGATTCTGTCCGCCGCTCTGATGTGGCTGTTCTGACTGACGGCGAATAATCCGCCGGAGATGGGCAGGGAAGGGCCCGGGTTACGGACTCGGGCTTTTCCTTTTTAGGATAGGACGCTCTCCCGTCCGTTTTTGAAAATAGGGTTCGCAGGGCTGCGGAAACGCCTATTGACAGACGGGGGAGAAAGTTCTATTCTTAAATTAATATAGAACATATGTTCTATAAAAAGGAACGATATTTTATAAAAGATGCAAAAACGAGGAATTTCTTGTAACGGAAGTGGATATTTCTTAAATGAAAGTGAGGATTGGGAATGCATTTTGATTATATCAGGCTTCGGGCACGGATCCGTGAGAAGCTGGGGTCTGACGTTGTTTTTGCGGCAAGGCTGGGGATCAGCAAGACGTCTTTGTCTCTGCGGCTGAATAATCAGCTTCATTTTTCCCAGCGGGATATTTATAATTCCATGCGGATTTTGCAGATCAGGCCGGATGAGGTGGGGGCGTATTTCTTTGAGCGGCCCCGTTGTGAGGAGTTTTATTTTTGACGGAAAGGAGGGTCTATGGATGCAGGTTCGTGGATGGAAGCTTTTGAACGGGCTTCGGAGCGGCTTGTGGAGGACTGGCAGGTGAAGCTGGTGACGACGGGGCTTTTGGCGGAAGGGGTTTTCCCTGTGGAGCTGGTCAGTTTATTCGCACTGGCGGTGTTCATTGATCTGGTGACGAAGTGGATGGCGCTTGCCCACAAGTATCTGGCGGCGAAGGGGGAAGCGGATCGTGATGTGGTATCGTGCATTCTGGCGATTCCCGCGGCACATCGGGCAGGGATGATTTCCAGCCGGCAGATGAAGCGGCAGTTCGCCGGAAAGATGGTGCTTTACATCCTGCTTACCGTCGGCGGCGGTGTGGCAGACCGGCTTCTGGCAAGCGTGGGGCGGCCGGACCTGTTCATGGAAATGTATGTCAGTTATCTGGCGGCGTCGGAGATGCTGAGTATCGTGGAGAATCTGAATGATGCCGGTGTCGGGGTGCTGTCGGGGCTGGTAAGGAAGATGAAAAGGAAGTGATGAAAGGCGGGAAGTATTTCTTTCCGTAAAGTATGGATAAACGGATTATGACTTTGGATGAAATAGGAGCGCGCCTGGAGGCGGCCCGCGGGAAGATTGACCGGATTTACTGCCACTGGACGGGGGCGCCGTACCAGCTGGTGGAGTGCCTGGCATACCATGTGGTGATTGACCGGGGAGGGTACTGCCACGTGATCCATGAGGATTTCACGGAGTGCCTGGCGCATACGTGGCGCAGGAACAGCCGGTCGATCGGTGTAGCGCTGGCGTGCTGCCGCGATGCATGCTGCTACTATGATGCGCCGAGCGGCGTGGATCTGGGACGCGAGCCGCCGACAGAAGCGCAGGTGGAGGCGCTTGCGATGTTCTGCGCGGAGGCTGTGGAGAAGCTGGAACTGCCGGTGTCGAGTATTTACACCCACGCGGAAATGGCCGCGTCTGACGGGTATGGGATCGGAAGCGGTGATCCGGATATGCGCTGAGATCTGCTCTATGTCCCCGATTACGGCGACGGCGGCCGGCTGGTTCCCGGAGGGGAACTGATCCGGGGGAAGACAAAATATTACAGGAAGCGGAGGGACGGGCTCCTGTGCTTATAAAGAAAAACGCTGTCTTGACGGGAGACGGCGTTTTTACGTGGGAGTAATGGGAGTAAAAGGAAATATGGAAATGAAAAGAGTATCTTCTCCGCGCGGGAGTAAAGATACTCTTTCCATTTTCCGCATATCCTGCTGTGGGAGACAGGAGGTATTTATTTTCGGTATTTACATACAAAACTTAAAATTTGCTCTTTTATCTTCCATACACATTAGTAATTTCTGTAAACAGGCTTCCAGATTAATGACTGCACGGTTCTTTTAACATCATTTGTCTGCACTCTGTTCAAGCCTTGTTTTACAGCGCATTCTGCTACCGCGTTAGCCACTGTTTCAGAAAACTGCGTTAATTTAGACACCGGCGGCAGAACGGCAGCCCCTTTCACATTAATTTCAAGAAATTCACTAAGAGAATGTGCGGCGGAGGAAATCATTTCATCCGTAAGCAAAGAAGCATTAACGGCGATGCTTCCAAGTCCCAGCCCGGGATATATCAGGGCATTATTTGCCTGCCCGATAACGTAAGTCACGCCATTATATTCAACAGGTTCTGCAGGAATACCGGTTGCGACCATCGCTTTGCCGTCAGACCATTTGATGATGTCTTCCGCTGTTGCTTCCGCCAGTTCCGTCGGATTACTGAGCGGGAAAATAATCGGGTGTTCGCACCATGATGCCATGGCTTTTACTATTTCTTCGGTAAATGTCTTCGGAGCAGTTGAAGTTCCCACAAGAATTGTAGGCTTGACAGCCATTACTGCCGCTGTTAAATTATTCAGTTCTCCGGCATTATCGAACTCAGAACGTGCTCTTGCAAAGGGTTTCTGCTCAGGTGTCAGGTCATCCATATCGTCAAAGAGCAATCCTTGCTTATCCACCATATAGAAGTGTTTCCGTGCTTCTTTTTCTGACAATCCCTGCGCAACCATTTCCCTGAATATGCGGTCAGTGATACCGGCTCCGGCCGTACCTGCTCCAAAACACATGTAGGTATGGTTTGTAAGTTTTTCCCCGTTAATTTTCATGGCGCCAAGAATACCGGCTAATGTTATTATGCCGGTCCCTTGACAGTCATCATTAAAAACGGGATAGGTTTTTTGATACTTCTTCAGGATGGCTGCAGCGTTAGACCGTCCGAAGTCTTCAAAATGCAAGTACAAATCGGGAAACAGCTTTTCCGCCGTTTCAACAAATTGATTCACGAAATCATAATAAGGATCGCCATATATTCTCTTATGGCGGTTTCCGAGATAGAAAGGATCTTTCAGTAAGGTTTCCCGGTTAGTTCCGCAGTCCAGGACAACCGGAAGTACAGTCTGCGGGTCGATACCGGCAGCGGCAGTATAGACCATCAGTTTTCCAACAGAAATATCCACACCGTTAGTACCCCAGTCACCAATACCAAGAATGCCTTCTGCATCAGTAACAACAATAAGGCGAATTTTTCTGTCCCCGGCAGCCTGTTTAAGCGAAGCTTCAATAAGTTCGGGATGATCGATAGAAAGGAAGGCTGCACATTGCGGATTGACAAACTGTCCGCTGTATTGTTCAATGCTTTCCGCGATAACCGGATCATAAACAATCGGCATCAATTCTACCAGATGCTCACTGAATACATGGAAGAACAGTGTCCGGTTGAAGTTAAAGACTTCCATCAGAAAACGTCTTTTCTCAATCAAGGAAGTTTTCCTTTCCATTTGGCGGTAGATACGCTGTGCCTGAGTTTCTATATCTTCTACACAAGGCGGAAGCAATCCGTCCAATCCAAGTTTTTTTCTTTCAGATTCCGTAAATGCGGTTCCTTTATTCAGGAATGCATCATCCAATAACTCAAATCCTGTTTTCATGACCTTCATCTCCTTTTCCTATTTTGTATATTCGGGAATACTTTTCCCTTAATATAACTAATCATATCATGAGATTATACTTTTTGTGAAATAACAGCATTTGCGGAGTTAAGGAACCGCTGCGTAAACCGGATAATAATTTAATCAGCGCTTCTTCAGCAAAAGAGGTTCCCTGTTCTTTATTTCCGATCCTGTATGTTGTTTCATGAGCTGCAATTCAAATATAAAAATAAAAAAGTAAGGGGAAAACAGAATTTCCTACCTTACTTTTTCTTTTAATCTGTGATGGTTCCGATTCCCGGCTGATCCATTTTTTCCACTTTTACCGCTTCCAGATGGTAGAAGGGGGCGGTGAGATGGTCGTTCAGATGGACAGTGGCTTCGCGGAGGATGCCATACACTTTGATCCATGTGACGCCGTCTTCATAGCCGGTGAAGTCGCCGTCAGAGGTAAATTCAAAATCCACATAGCCGCCTGTACAGTAAGGACAGGTGGGGCCGTTTCTTCCTACGAAGTAGTGGCCGTTGATGGAAATGAAATAGCCTTCGATGAGGACAGTTTTGTCTTTGTAGTCGCGGAAGTTCATGAACCAGTCGTTGATCTGTGTCATGTACCGCTTATCGCCGACGACAATGTCTATGTTGTTGTAATCGAAGTTTTGCCGGTCCGTTTCCCTGTCATAAGGATATTCAAAGATAGGATACTTCGATTTTTTCCCTTCAGGAGCAACCGGTTTAGGCGCCGGCTGTTCTTCTTTCTGCGGAGCCGGCTCCGGTGTTTCTGCCGGCGCCGGTGTTTCCTTGGCCTCCGGAGGAGTTTCCGCTTTTTTTGCTTCCTGCACGGTTTTCCTGGTAATGATCTGCGGCGGATCCTGCGCTTTTTCCTGTGTGCCGCAGCCGCCTAAGAGAAGAAGCGGCAGGCAGAGAAGCCATATTTCTTTTCTCATTCAAAAGCCTTCTTTCATTTTCCGTATGCCCGCGGCGATAAAGAGGAGGACGATGTCGGTGACGACAATGGATGCTCCTGTGGGAATCGAGCCCATGTAGGAGATGGTGAGTCCTGCCATGAATGTGGCCACGGAGAAAACGGAGGAGAGGATGATCGTCGTCTTGAACTGCCGGCAGAGCTGCATCGCGGTGAGCGAAGGGAATACGATCAGGCTGGAAATAAGGAGCGCGCCCATCATGCGCATGCCAAGGACGATCGTGATGGCTGTGAGAAAGGCGATGATCATATTATAGAGCCTTGTCCGTGTGCCGGTGGCGGAAGCGAACGGTTCATCAAAGGTGACTGCAAATATACGGTTATAAAACAAAATGAAAAGGAGCACGACGGAGATGCCGAGGATGACGGAAAGGCGCACGTCATCGGCGCTCATGGCAAGGATGCTGCCGAACATGTAGTTGCACACGTCGGTATTCATTCCCGTACTTAAGGAAATCGTCATGACGCCGATGGCAAGAGCGCCGCTGCAGAGAAGAGCCGTGGCAGAGTCGCCTTTGATCTTCGCGCTGTCTTTCAGCTGGAGAAGGAAAAAGGCGGCGGCGATGCAGGCAGGGATGGAAATGGTGAGGGGCTCTGCGTGGAAAGCATAAGCGATGGCGAGGGCGGCAAATCCCACATGGGAGAGTCCGTCGCCGATCATGGAGTACCGTTTCAGTACAAGGCTGGTTCCTAAGAGGGAAGCGCAGAGGGAAACAAGGCAGCCCACAATGATGGCACGCACCATGAAGGGATAGCTGATCATTTCAATAAAGATATCCATCATAGCCCGCCTCCTGCAAATCTCTGCCCCACGGGGCTTCTGAGATACTCTTCCGTCGTCCCGAAGAACTGCTGTGTCCCGCCGGACAGGTGGAGAATACGGTTTGCCTGTCCCAGTGTGCCGCGGATATCGTGGGAAACCATGATGACAGTGACGCCGTACTTCTCTATGCAGTCCTTGAAAATATGGTAAAGCTCACCGGTCATGATGGGATCAAGGCCGGTCACCGGCTCGTCCAGGAGCAGGAGTTTTCCCGTGGCGCAGAGTGCCCGCGCAAGGAGTACACGCTGCTGCTGGCCGCCTGAAAGATCGCGGTAGCACCGTTTCTTCAGGTCGGCGATGCCGAGCATTTCCATTTTTTCTTCCGCGTCTTCCTTATCTGATTTTCGATAAAAAGGATACATGCCGCAGCGGTTCAGACGGCCTGAAAGGACGACTTCCCAGACACTGGCGGGAAAATCTTTCTGCACGGGGGTCTGCTGGGGAAGGTATCCGATTTCCGTAGGCTTGAAGCCATCGGCAGTTACAATTTCCCCGCCCGATATTTTTTTCAGGCGCAGAAGCGCTTTCACCAGTGTGCTTTTTCCTGCGCCGTTTTCACCGACGATTCCAAGGTAGTCCCCTTCATCGACAGAGAAATTCAGGTCGGAAAGAACCGCTTTTCCATCATAAGATACGGAAAGATGGCGGCATGTAAGCAGACTCATCAGTTGAGCGCCTCCTTGAGAACTTTCACATTATGGTTCATGAGGTCAATATAAGTTACGCCTTTTTTGAATTCTTCATCGCTTACGTTGTGGACGGCGTTCAGAAGCTCATTTTTCGCGCCTGTGGCTTCCGCGATGGCTTTGCTCATCTGTTCATTGGACATCTCGATGTGGAATACGACGGGAATATGGTCTTCCTTCACCTTATCCACGAGGAAGGCAATAGTTGCCGGATTGGCTTCCGTATCAGTGGAGCAGCCGGGGAAAGCGGCGTAGTAGGTCAGGCCGAATTCTTTAGCGAAATAAAGGAAGGGGAAACGGTCACCGACGATGATTTCTTTTCTCTTCGCGTGATCAATGACGTCATGGAAATCCTTATCCAGTTTTTCCAGTTTCGCAATGTAAGCCTCAGCGTTTTTCTGATAAGTCTGGGCATTGTCCTTGTCGAGACCGGAAATGGTTTCGGTGAGGGCTTTTACGATCTGGATAGCGTTGGCGGGAGAGGTCCAGACATGCTCATCCATTTCAGGGCCTTCTTCGCCGTCATGGTGGTGGTGCTCCTTGTCATCATGATGATGCTCTTTATCATGGCTGTCCTTGTCATCGTGGTGATGGTCCTTATCTTCATCATGGTGATCTTTGTCGTCGTGATGGTGTTCATGTTCTTCTTCCTGCATGCCTTCAGACATTTCTTCTTCATACAGTTTGACGGTATCCATCATTTTGAGTGTTTTGAGCTTGCTCTTGTCTATGGAGCTTAACATGCCGTCCACCCATTCATCAGAGTCGCCGCCGGTGTAAACGAAAAGGTCACTCTTGCCGATGGCCTGGATATCTTTCGGCGACGGTTCATAGCTGTGGGCTTCCGCGCCCGGTTTGAGAAGCATCGTGACCTCTGCTTTATCGCCGACAATCTGGCGGACAAAGTCGTAAGAGGCGAAATTGGTACAGATGATTTTCAAAGGTTCTTTCCCCTTGGAATCGGGAGTGCCGCTCTTGTTTAATGAACAGGCAGCAAAAGCAAAGACGGCGAAGCACGCCATCAGGCAGGCAATTATTTTTTTCATGGAAATCCTCCTAGTCAATTAAATAGAAATAAAAATGCAAGTGCTAAACTTAATCGGTGAGCTTGACACGGAGGGTGACCAGTGTGGAGGAAACGGTGAGAAGAGAAACGGCAGAAAGGGAAAGGACGGCGGAGAAAAGATGGGGGAGTGAAACGGATTCTCCATTGTCCGCCGGGAACGTAACAGACGAACAGACGGAAAGCGTCCGGAGACACAAATCGATCTTTTCGCAGATCGGGCAGGGATCGCCGCCGTGGCCGTGGTCATGGGACAGTTCTTTTGCAATGAAAAAGAAGGATAGAGCCAAAGTGAGAACGAAAGCGGCACTGATGAAGAGCGCTGTCAGTTTTCTGCGGTATGCCATGATTCCTCCTTTTTAATGATGGAAAATAAAAAAGCGCACGTTTTAAAGGCGGTGCGCAGTCCCGTAAAGTTTCTCAGCGGCAGTCTTTGCAGACGCCATAAACCGTCGTTTTCGATAAATCAATGTCAAACTTGTCGCCGCGGAGGACGTCCCGGAGCAGTTTATCGGAAATTTTCTGTGTCATATGGGTCGTCCGGCCGCATTTCAGGCAGGTGATGTGAAGCTTGTCATCACAGGTTTCCGATGAGACATAGCGGTACACATTTTCCCGGTTGTTCTTGCCCGGTGAGCGGAGGATAAGCCCTTCCCGCTCCAGCATGGCGAGATTTCGGTACACTGCGCTGACGCTGATTTTCGCGTGCTCTTCCGCGACAAGCTGCGCCGCCAGATCCCGTGCGGAAATGGTCATGTCAGGGTGGCTTTTGAAAAATTCAAATAATTTTTTTCTCTGTTCGGTCATATACATGGGAGCACACTTTCTAAATATGCGATTTTCTCGCAAATTATTATAACACAGTGGAAACGAATGTCAAATAAATAACGGAATGGAAAAAGAATTTTTTAAGAAATATTTTCGCCGGATCGGGAATGGGAAATCATTTTTTCCAGTGCCCTCTTCACCACCTTTCGGAAGCGTTTTTCCGCTTTTTCATAAACCTCATGGGGAGCGACGGATTCGCTGTCCGTCCGTTTGGCGACGACGCCGCAGATGGAAGCGGATTTCAGTCCCAGCACGGCACAAAGTGTAAAAAGGGTGGCGTTTTCCATCTCATAATTTGTGCATCCCAGATGCCGGAAATCTTCCAGAGAACCTTGCAGCCGTTTCAATACATAGCCGCCGAAGCTGTCATACCGTTCCTGTCCCGGCCAGAAGCTGTCGGTGCTGATGGAAATCCCCGTTTTGAAAGGGATGCCTGATTCCTTTGCCGCTTCGCGGAGCGCAAGGACAGTATCCATGTCAGCTGCTGCCGGAAATTCGATGGGGGCATACGCACGGGAAGCGCCGTCCATGCGGACCGATGCCGTATTGATGACCACATCGCCCAGGTGCAGATCCTCCTGAATGGAGCCTGTCGTGCCGACGCGGATGAATGTTTCCACGCCGAGGCGGGCCAGCTCTTCTACGGCAAAGGTGACGCAGGGGCCGCCCATGCCGGTGGACATGACGAGGACAGGCGCGTTTTCCACCTGCGCAAGCCATGAGGTATAATCCCGATGCGAGGCGATGAAGAGGGCATTTCTATCCAGCGCTTTGGCAAGGCCTTCCACACGGCCCGGGTCGCCGGGGAGAAGGACGTATTTCGCGCCGCGGATCATACCGGCGGAAAGCCCCGTGTGGTACATGATTTCTGCGGGACCGGCGTAATTTTTCACATGGTGCTCCTTTCATAAAACCTGTGCTTTTTTCTATTATAGCACTCATCAGGCATATAAAATAAGAAAAATAATTATAAGATGTGAAAGGTGCCGCTGGCGCACGTAGTGCGATTGAGGATACTCGCTTGTCGTAATGATTTAAATCGTAAAAGAATAGTTAGCTTGCAGCTGACAGCTCACAGCTGACAGCTCACAGCTCACAGCTAATAGCTATTACCCTTTTTGCCGGCTTCCTCACCACAGCAGCAAATCCTTCGCTCACGCTTTGAATGACGTTTTACCGTTAGTGACATTTTTATCAGCCGATAAAAAAGAGCATCCGTAGCAGCGGGAGAAAATGCTTTTCTGTTTCACCGCACTATTCTGTGTCTATCGTTTTCGATACAGAGGGGGATGTATGGTACAATGGAAAAAATACCTTTTATTTCATGAAGGAGCAGAGTATGTACGAAGAGACGACGATTGCCGCCATCGCTACCGCGCCCGGCGAAGGGGGGATCGGCATCATCCGTCTGAGCGGCGTTTCCGCATCGGAGATTGCAGATAAAATATTTCATACGGGAAAAATTAAAACCTTTAAAGAAGCTGTGCCTCGCATGATGTATTTCGGCCATGTGACGGACGGCGAAAAGAGGATTGACGAAGGTCTTGCGGTGTACATGAAAGCCCCTCATTCCTACACGGGAGAAGACGTGGTGGAAATCCAGATCCACGGCTCGGCGGAGGCGCTTCGGGAAACACTGGCCCTTGCTTTGCGCAGCGGCGCAGTTCCCGCCATGCGCGGCGAATTTACCAAACGGGCTTTTTTGAACGGCCGTCTTGATCTGGCGCAGGCGGAAGCCGTCATGGACATTATCAGCGCGAAAGGGGAAGCGGCGCTTACCCAGGCGGAAAGCCATCTGTCCGGCGCGCTTTCCGGTTTTGTCCATGAGGTCATGGAAAAACTCAAAGACCTCATTACGAAATTGGAAGTGACCATCGACTATCCCGAAGAAGATTTGGAAGACCTTACCATGGAAGAAACAGGGGACGCTTTGGAGAAAATTGACAAATCCCTGTCGGCGCTTCTGAAACGGTCCGAAGAGGGACGGGTTATCAGGGAAGGACTCCGCACCGCGATTATCGGGAGACCGAACGCGGGGAAATCATCCCTGCTGAATGCCCTTCTGCAGGAAGAACGGGCGATTGTCACCGATGTGCCGGGCACAACGCGGGACACCATTGAAGAGGCGGTTCACATATCGGGAGTTTCCCTCCTTCTTATGGATACCGCCGGTCTGCGGGAAACGGACAATAAAGTGGAACAGATCGGGATCGAACGGGCGCGGGCATCCATGGAAAAAGCAGATCTCATTCTTGCAGTCATTGACGGTTCGTCGTCTTTGGATGAGGAAGATAAAACCATTCTCCACAGTCTCGGCGGAAAAAAGGCGATTGTCATTTTAAATAAATATGACCTCACGCCGGAAGTCAAGGCGGAAGATATATGGGAAATCGCGGGACATGTCCCTGTAGTTTCTCTTTCCGCCCGTTACGGGAGCGGGATGGACGAACTGCGGGACGAACTGCGGAAGATCACTGAAAAGCAGGATGCCGACGCGGGCCGTGTCCTCTTCCTGACCAACCTTCGCCATGTGGAATTGGTACGGAAGGCGCTGGACAATGTCCTCCGCGCGAGGGCGTCCGTCCGTGAGGGCCTTCAGGCGGACTTCATCGTCATCGATCTCACGGAAGCCTGGAAAACGATGGGGGAAATCACGGGCGATACCATGGATGATGAACTGATCCATTCCATTTTCAGACGCTTCTGCGTGGGGAAATAAAGTTCTTCCATAAATCATGGGGCAGAGAATCAATCGGATATGTTTAGATAAGGCGGCGGAGCTGCCGGGCGTTTTCCGGCGGGCTTCCCGCTTTTGCATTGACTTTTATTTTTTCTTATGGTAATAATGAAAATATCTATCATTATCATATTTTACCTGAAACGGGGTGCTTATAAATGAGAAAATATGCGGGAGGGTTTATTCTGCTTGTCTTGAGCCTTCTTTTTGTCATCGGGGAGCAGACGGTGGCGGGACCGTGCCCTGTTATGCCGGACGGCAGATTTATGGTGTGCCATTGGGCGGGGCAGGCGGTTCTCGGCGTGGGGATCGTGCTTGTGGTTCTTTCGCTGCTTCATCTGGCCTTTAAAAATGACGGTATGAAATTGGGCTTAGATCTGGCAGTCATTGCCAATGCCGTCCTTTTACTGATGATTCCCAACCGCCTTATTCATCTTTGTATGAAAAACCATATGCAGTGCCATACGGTCATGGAGCCTTTTGTTCTGATTATGGGGGTATTGATGATCGCGGCGGCGCTGGGTGATTTCTTTTTCCGGCGCCGCGTCGTGAAGAAAGAGGCTGCCCATGGATCTTAACCGGCTGCCCTGGAGGAATCTGTCCCGCAGGCCGCTGCGGACGGCGGCTCTCCTCGTGCTTACCTTTTTCCTTTCCTTTGTCATTTTTGCCGGATCCATGGCAGTCGTGAGCCTTCAGAACGGTCTGGAAACATTGGAAAATCGTCTTGGTGCGGACATTATCGTCGTACCGAACACGGCAAAACGGAAAGTAGATCCTAAAACGATGATACTGGACGGGACACCGGGCTATTTTTACATGGAACGGGAAAAGATGGTGCTGATTTCCCATATCGAAGGCGTGGAAAAGGTGTCACCCCAGATATTTCTCGCGTCCCTTTCCGCTTCATGCTGCTCTGTTCCGGTGCAGATTATCGGGTTTGAGCCGGAAACGGATTTTATTATCCAGCCGTGGATTCGCGAAAGCTACGGCAGAGAACTTGCCCATGGCGATGTGGTGGTGGGCTCGGCAGTCAATGCGGACGTAGGCGATACGATCCGTTTTTACAACAAAGACTGCCGCATTGTAGCGAAACTGGCGGCAACCGGTACGGGGCTTGATACCGCGGTCTATACGAAAGCGGAGACCATACGGACGCTCATTGAGGCATCGTCGAAGATGGGGCTGAATCCGCTCTTTGAAGGCGATGTGGAAAACGTTATTTCTTCCGTTTACATCAAAGTAAAAGACGGTTATGACATAAAAAAAGTGACGGAAAATATCAATCTCCGTGTACGCCGTGTGAAGGCAATCCAGATGAAAGACATGCTTTCCGAAATAGCGGGCAGCCTTTCAGGGATTTCAAAAACGATCACCCTTCTTTTCGCGGCGGTCTGGGTGATGGTGTTCATCGTTCTGGTCGTTTCTTTCTCCGTCCTTGTGGGAGAAAGGAAAAAAGAATTTGCCCTGCTCCGCGTGATGGGAACGTCACGAAGAAAACTGGCAGGGATTTTATTAAAAGAAACTCTTATCCTGAGCGTTTCCGGCGGCGCGGCAGGCGTGCTCATGGGCCTTCTTGTGGTGATTCCTTTCAGCGGGCTCATTGAAACGGGACTGAAACTGCCATTCCTTCTTCCCGGGATCAGGGAAACGGGATGGCTGGCGTTTGCCGCGATGGCGGTCATCTGCCTGGCGGGCCCCGCGGCATCGGCATATGCTGTGCTGCGCCTGTCCCGTGTCGATCCCGCGACGATTTTAAGGGAGGGTGAATAAATGCGTCTGGAAGCGGAACAGGTAACGAAACAATACCAAACAGATCCGAAAAAAGCACGGTTTGCTTATGCCCTTTCTGGGACCGATCTGGTGGTGGAGAGCGGAGAATTTGCCGTCATTACAGGAAAATCGGGAAGCGGAAAATCCACGCTCCTTCATATCCTTGCAGGGCTGCTTCAGCCGACATCGGGCTGCGTGCTGGCGGGAGGGAAAGATTTGTACCGTATGGCGGATGGTGAATTGTCAAAGTTCAGAAATGAAAATATCGCCGTCATTCCCCAGGGAGGGGGAGCGATTTACAGCCTGACGGCGGAAGAAAATATCCGTCTGGTCCGGAACATCTGTGGAAGACAAGAAGAAAAAGACATCTTGCCCCTTATGAAAGAACTGGGGATCGAACAGCTGAAAGACGCGTATCCCTCTGAACTTTCCGGCGGCGAGCTGCGTCGCGTGGCCATCGCGAGAGCGCTCTTTCAGGGTACAGGGATCCTTCTTGCCGACGAGCCGACCTCTGACCTTGATGAAGAGAATACGGATATCGTCGCAAAGCTCCTCCGCCGGACGGCGGACAGTGGAAAAGCGGTTTTTGTCGTCACCCACGAGATGGATATGCTGCCCTATGCCGATTCCCACTACATTATGAAAGAAGGCGTTCTGAGGAAGGCCGATGAGAAGATAAAAGCTATCAGCTGTGAGCTGTCAGCTATTAGCCGTTAGCTGTGAGCTGTCAGCTGCAAGCTAAATATTCTTTTACGATTTAAATCATTTGTGATGCGGGAAAAGAGGAGTTTTTGTATAATATGTTTATTGAGAAATAGATGTGTTGAAGGAGGACTCATCGTATGTGTGGCGGATTAAAGAAAAGATACATTTTGACGGCATTGGTGTGTTTCGGCGCTGTTATGTCCGGCGGGGGTTTTGCGCAGGCGGAAAGCACAACGACGGAAAGCCGCAGTGAGACGCGGACGACAGTGGACAGGAATGGAACGATTGCCGAGCGTGTCCGGCGGACAGAATCGCGCACAACGGTTTCCAGCGAGACAAAGGACAGTGATGCGATTCGGAATATGGCCGCAGAACAGCGCCGGCAAATGGAACGTATGGGATTGCCTCATACGGGAAACCGGGAGTTTAATGAGAAGGTGGAATATCAGTATGAGTCCGGCGTGGTGCTAAATGAGCTCCTGGCGCCGCTTGTGGTACCTAATCGAAATGTGCCCAAGTCGATTGGGACATGGGCAGGAATGACTTTCCAAAATGATAGGATTATAGAGCAGGGGATCCTGGCAAAATGCAAATCCGGCGGCAAGTGGGGTATTCTTGGCACAGACGGGAAAGAGCTGATTGCTCCTGCTTATAAGGAAATCCTGGATGTGAATGACCGCACCGGTGTGATTCATGTCATGGTGGATAAGAAAACCACCCGGTTCATTTCCAAAACAGGCGAACAGCTGACACCGGAGGCCGCCGATGAATCGGACCGCCTGAGCAGGACGGATGCTGCCGGGCAGGGAGACAGCCGGGAGTATTATGACAGCGACGGCTATACGTCCTTTAAAGAAAAAGGGAAATACGGTTTCAAAGACGGCATGGGGAAGGTGGTCATCTCGCCGCGGTATAAGGATGTGCTTGCCGAGTTCAGTGAAGACCGTGCTTTCGTGAAGAATGAGAAAGGGAAAATCGTTGCTGTTGACGGCAGCGGCAGGGAACTGTTCCAGGCGCCGTCCAATCAAATGTATGCGTATGAAGGCGGTTTGGCCGAGTACCGCCGTAAAGTAGGAGGCTTCAATGTGGGCAGTCTGCTGGGCTTTGTGACCGGCGGCCTGATATACGGAGGATTTGGCTATAACGGCATCGGTCTTGGCGGTTTTACCTATGACGGAGCCAAGCGCGGTTACATAGACCGTGACGGAAATATCGTTATCGACAGCAGGAATGATAAAGTATGGCCCATGACCTGGTATGGTACAGTCATTAAAAATGACGGGAAAACCGGCTTTGTAAATCGGAAAGGAGAGTACGTTATCCGTCCGGGAGATTATGATGTAGGCGACTTGGACGAGATTAATGGTCTTTTGGTATTGAAAGAAGGAAAGACCGGGAAAAGCGGGATTTTCAGTGTGGAAACGGGACAGCAGGTGATTCCTTTCCGGTATGACGGTATCACCTTTGCCGGTTCCGACCGTCTGGTCGTAGAGAAAAATGGGGTCCGCAGCTTATACAATATGAGAACAGGGTATTCTGTATTTTCCGTATCTACCGACATGACGATCGATCCTTTCCTTCATGACCGGCTGACATGGGTGCACCAGGGAAGCAGCAATTACGAGGTCATCAATGATCAGGGACAAATCCTGTTTGCCGATAAAGAAGGCCTTATTGAAGAGGCACGCCCGTTCAGCCACGGATACAGCGCAGTGAAAGCCAAGGGAAAGTGGGGAATCATGGGCGCTTCCGGAAAATGGCTTGTACAGCCTGTTTATCAGGATCTCGATATATTATAGAAAAATAACTTTATATAAAGAATGTTTGTCAGAATGACAGCGGACGGCAAGGCGTCATAGTGAGGGAAACGGTAAGGTGTCATCAGAGTAATAGATTCTTCGCTCCGTATGACATAGCCGTCACCCTGTTTTCTCATACGGCATTCTTGCCTCCGCTCAGAATGACGATTGGAGGAAAGGGCGTCACTAGTAATGGGGAACGGGAAGCGTCATAGTGAGGGGAACGTTAAGGCGTCATCCTGAACGAACGTGAAGGATCTGCTATTGTGGTGAGGAAAGCGGTAATGAAGATAAAAGCTATCAGCTGTGAGCTGTCAGCTGCAAGCTAAATATTCTTTTATGATATGATCCTTGTATAAAACGTTAATCGTCATCCTGAACGGAGGTGAAGGATCTGTTATTATAGGGAGGGACGCCGATAAGATCACTTCCGCCATTTGGAAGTCTTGGAACATTCTTCACGCCGTCCGTAAATGACATGATATAATAAAAATAAATTTGCGATGGAAAAAATCAGGGAGGGCGCATGAGCCGGGCAGATACACAATACCTTGGAATTATAAAGAATATACTGGACGCAGGGAGCTTAGGCGATAACCGCACGGGGATGCCGGCATATAAACTGCCGCACCAGATTATGCAGTTTGATTTGGAAAAGGAGTTTCCGATCCTGACCACCAAGTTTGTGGCATTCAAGACATCGGTGAAAGAAATCCTTTGGATATGGCAGAAACAGTCCAATGATGTGCGTCTTCTCCAGCAGTGGAACTGTCACGTATGGGATGAATGGATGCGGGAAGACGGCACCATCGGAAAGGCTTACGGCTACCAGCTTGGCAAGTATCATCAGGTGGATACGCTTCTGGAAACGTTGAAAAAAGATCCTCAAAGCCGCCGTATGGTGGTAGATCTGTGGAATGTGAAGGATCTGCCCGATATGGCGCTGTATCCCTGTGCGTTTCTTACGATGTGGGATGTTTCTGACGACGGCCGCTTAAATTGTATGCTCGTCCAGCGCTCGGGGGATATGGGTCTTGGCGTTCCTTTTAATATGGCGCAGTATGCGGCTCTTGTCCACATGATTGCCCAGGTGAGCGGACTCCGCGTCGGACTTTTTACGCATGTTATCAATAATGCCCATGTATATAGAAACCACGTGGATGCTATGAAGACACAGCTGGCCCGTCTGCCGAAGGCTTACGACGCGCCTGTCCTGAAACTGAATCCCGATGTTCATAATTTCTACGACTTCAAGCCGGAGGATATCGTGCTGGAAAATTATAAGCACCATGAAAAGATTGCCATGGAGGTTTCCGTATGAGCCTGTCCATCATCGTTGCCCGCGCGGCGAACGGTGTCATCGGTAATGATAATAAACTTATCTGGCATTTGCCGGACGATTTGAAAATGTTTAAATCCCGCACGATGGGACGCCCCATCATCATGGGAAGAAAGACCTTTGAGAGTCTGCCGAAAGTGCTTCCCGGCCGCGTCCATTATGTACTGACAGGAAACAGGGCATACACCGTGCCGGAAGGGGTCTATGTGTTCCACACTGTAAAAGAATTGCTCTCTGTTCTTCCTGAAGGGGAGAACTTTATCATCGGCGGGGAAAAGATGTACGAAGCCATGTTTCCCTATGCGGATAAAATGTATATCACGGAAATAGAAAAAGAGTATAACGGCGACGCGGTATTTCCTTCTTTCCGCAAAGAAGAATGGAAAGAGACGGAATCTGTCATGGGGAAGGGAGATCCGGTCCATCGTTTTGTCACTTATGAAAGAGTGAGAGGATAAGTGCCGCGGAAGCGGATAATAAGATTGAGCAAGAGTGGTTGCGGTTTGCAGACGGGGAGGATGTATGCGGAAACGTCAGGGGTTCGCCTTGCTTTGGGCGGTATCGGCGGTAAGCATCGTATTTCTTCTCGGAGGGATCGCTTTTTTTATGCTTCGGGCAGCGCTGCGCTCTGAACAGGCCATGGAGATTGAGGCGGATGAAGCTTTTCTGGTACAGAAAGTCATGGAAACGATCAAGTATAACAGCCGCCTGCAGGGCGCGCTCCCTGTTCCTTCCGGAGACCTGGAGCGGAACGGACGGCGGTACCATATTTCAATAGAAGAAAATCATCGAATGATAGAGGGCGTGGAAATGCGGGAGGTCTCCTGCACTGTCACCGATAAGACAGGCACGTCCTTTTCTGCTGTCCTGCTTTTGGAGGCGCCATGAAGCGGAAGGGGTTCATTCTTAAGGAAGTCCTGCTGGCGCTTCTGCTCCTGTCAGCGCTGGCGGCGGCTGTTTTTCCGATTCTCGGGCAGACGGCGGGAGCCATGGCATTTATGGACCGGCGGAGGCGGGCAGTGAACGAAGCCGTTTTTGCTGCCGATTTCATGATAGAGAAGATACGGAATAATCTCAGGGGAAGCGCGGCGCAGATGAGCGGGAACGTGTACAGGTACGAAGCGTATATATGGGTGAAGGATGGCAAGGATAAAAAGAAAAAAGTACGGGCTCCTTACAGCTTTTTCGTAGAGGGAGAAAAACTCAAGGTCCGTCTTCATAACGGCATGAGTGAGCCTGTGACAGGAGAGAATACGGGGAGCACGGAAATGACGGCGTTCCTCCCGCCGGAAGAAGGATCCGTATTTCAAGTACAGCCGAAAGGGTTGGTGAACGTATCTTTCCGGATGGAAAGCCGGAATCCGAAAGAAACGTATGCTGTGAAAACAGCGATTCTTCCTTATCGTGATTTTTACGGGGTGCAGTAATGAGCAGGCGGAAGGGATTTATGGCAGTGTCGCTCCTGCTCCTTCTGTCGGCGCTCACAGCAGTGCTGGGAGGACTTCTCTTTGCTCTTTCACGGGGGCGCGGCGGGAGTCTGGCTTATGGGAACGGACTGTCTGCCATATACACGGCGGAGAGCGGAGCAAACTGGGCGCTCGCCTCTTTAAAACAGGGACCTGTAGAAAATAAAGAAATAACCATCTCTTTAGACGGCAGAGAAGCGCGGGTCCGTATTTCTTCCGTGACGAAGGAAGGAAATACATGGAAGGGAAAGATTTCTTCCGACGGTGTGGATTTACAGACAAAGATGATGCGTTTTGTGAAAATTACTTTTACTGTAGAAGACGGCGGGGAGCGGAAAATCATGGTGGAAAGCGTGGAGAGTGACCGATGAAGTTGTGGACAGAAGATGTCATATCACGGGTGAAGGCTTTCCTGCCTGCAGGAGGACGGAAAACCGTGGTCATGGCGGCGGCAGGGCGGTTGTGGCTGGCGGAGCTGGAAAAGGGGAAGTACCTTGCAAAGAAAAGCGCGGCACTTCCGAAAATAACGGAAGAATCCCTTGCGGAAGCGTTTTCCTCCCTCAGCGGCGTAGGGGAACGCGAAATAATCTTAATTTATAATTCTCCCGACCTTCACACGGCGTGCAGAACTTTTCCCGCTATGACGGAGGAAGAACTGGCGGAAACGATGTACTGGGAGCAGGACAGGATCTTTGGCGTCCACGAGGATTTGCGTCTTTCCTGGAAAGCGCTCGCGAAAGATTTTACCGGCTGGACGGTATCGCTGGCAGGGGTGAGGGAAGAGTCGGTGGCATGCTGGCAGTCAGTGGCGGAAAGAGCGGGGAGAACGATTATCCGGTGCATACCCGTGACGGCGGTGGAACTTCCGCGGGAGCGGCGGCCGCTGTATCTGTATGGGAGCGGGAAATCCGCACTCTTCCTCTTCCGTGAAGAGCATGTGCAGGAATCACGGATATTGAACATGACCGACGCTGATAAAAAATTAGACGTTTTTCTCCGGCATTTGTCAAAATCTTATGATATGGAAGGGTGGGAAATCATTTTCATTCCTATGAGCGGCGGAGTGAAAGAAATCTCTTTCTGGAAAGAGCTGGCGGAAAGATGGCAGGAGAAAATCAAAACTTTGTCTCTGTCGGGCGAAATAGAGCCGGATGATTTTACAGACCCGGCTGATGAAAAAGAGGACGGAAGTTCTTTCTATAAAAACGAAATGCCTGCGGATGAAGAATCAGAGCAGATATTTTCTACGGGAAATATGGAAGAGGAAGTACCCGTAAAAACTGCCGCTTATGAAGAAGAAACGGAAGAATTATGGGAAATCCTTCTTCCCGTCATGGAAGCGGCGGACGGAGCAGAGATGGATTTTCTTGCTGGGAAAAAGAGGAAAGTACTTCCGGCCGGTGAAGTGAATTGGCTCCGCGCAGGCCAGGGGGTGTCGGCACTCTTTGCCGCTGCGGGGATTCTCTGTTTTATTCTTCTCGGATATACTTTTCTTGAAGAAAGGGAGGCGGAAGCGAAACTGGCGGGACTGTCCGCCGTACGCATCGAAATGGATGCGGAACGGAAAGAACGGGAAAAAGAAAATCAGCTCCTGTCGGAATTGAAATCCCTGGAAGAAAATGATCTCCGGTGGGAACAAAAATTGGTAGCACTGTCGGAGTGCACGCCGCAGGGGATCGTCCTGTCCGAAATAAACGCCGGTGAAGGAACGGTCCATATCACGGGTACGGCGGATTCCCCGGTGACGGCCATGCGGTTTCAAAAGGAACTGGAAAAGGCCTGGGGCGGTAAAACATATATCGAAAAGCAAAAACGGGAACCGAACTTAAAAATGGCGGCGTTCACTCTTTTGTGGAAAGGCGGTCAGCCATGAGCCTCAATGAATTTCTGAATGATAAAAAATACACCGCCGCCTTCTTTCTGCTGGCGCTGTGTTTCTTTCTCCTCGACTGGTATCTTTTTGCTGCCATGGGGGAAAAGGAAGAACACATCCGCCGGCTGGAGACAGAAACCGCTCTTCTGGAAAACCGGGCCAAACTTCCAAAAAGAAGCAGCCGGATGCCCTTTCTGGAAACTCTTCTCGAAGATACTGCGACAGATACGGTTTTCTCCGCCTTTATGGAAAGCGGCTGCGCTGTGGAAGAAATAAAGGAAGAAGAAAATGAAAAGTTCCATGTATTTCATGTAAAAGGGAAAGGTTCTTTTTCACAAATCACCGCGGCCTTTGGTATAATAAAAAGCAAAGAGAGATGGTCGGCGGCGGAGCTTTGCGCCCTGAAACGGGAAGGAAACCTTCTTGCCTATGAAGTAGAAGTCCGCGCCGTCCGAAACCGAGGTACGTATGAAAAAGAGAAATATAGTCCTGATCGGGCCTATGGGGACGGGAAAGAGCCGGGCGGCCAAAATACTCGCCGACGGATTTGACTGGCAGCTTGCCGATACCGACCGCATGATGGAACGGGAAACAGGAATGCGGATTGCCGACTATTACCGCGCAGCAGGCGCCGAAGCCTTTGAAGAAAAGGAAATGGCGCTGATTAACCGCGTCCGGTACTACCACGAGGCTGTCATCGCCATGGGCGGGAATTATCCCATGACGGAAAAGAAATTCAGGCTGCTGTCCGAGCATGGTCTTGTGATTTTGCTTTTTGCCAAACCTTACCGTCTGGCAGAGCGGGTACGCCGCCGTGTCGGGAAACGGCCGACTATGGACTATTCCGACGTCGACGGTTACGTTCGGCAGATGCTCCGCAAATGGACAAAATGGAAAGACCGCGTCGATCTTGTCATCAATACGACAAATACCCATCCCGAGCAGACCGCACTCCTCGTGGCCAGATACATTGACCGCCATCATGTGGAATTTGTAGAAAGAAATTAAACAGCATACAGAAATCAGCTGACAGGTTACAGAAAAGGCTTCAGATATCTTATTAATGAGGGGATTCATGAATTATCGAAATCTTGAAGTTTGGAAGAGATCTTTAGATTTAACTGCAGATATCTATCGTTTAACTAAACAGCTGCCTAAGGAAGAATTGTTTGGATTGTCGGATCAGATGAGAAGAGCAGTCGTATCGATTCCATCAAATATTGCAGAGGGAGCAGGTAGAAACTCTGATAAAGAATTCAAAAGATTCCTGTTCATTGCAAATGGTTCAATTGCGGAATTAGAAACGCAACTACTTATCTGTGAAAAACTCGATTTTGCAGATCAAGCAGATATATATAGTTTATTAAGACGAACAGAAGAAATACGAAAAATGATATTTGGTCTGAAGAATCGGATTGATCTGAAATCTGATAACTGATAAATGAAATCTGATAACGGAGATCTGACAACTGAAATCTGATAACTGATAACTGGTAACTGATAGCTGACGACTGACAGCTGACAACTGACAACCATTTTTACAAAGGAGAAACTATGAAAAAAATAGCTGTGCTTACCTCCGGCGGGGACGCGCCGGGCATGAACGCGGCCATTCGAAGCGTGATACGGATGGCGGGTTTTCTGCATTGTGAAATCGTGGGTATCCATCGGGGATACTCGGGACTTTTGGAAGAAGATTTCCGGCTGCTCACGAATCGTGATGCCGGCGGGATCGTCCTCCGCGGCGGTACGATGCTGAAAACCGCCCGCTGTCCCGCCTTTTTTGATGAAGACAATCAGAAAAAAGGCGCGCGGATCTTAAAAAATCACGGGATAGAAGGGCTTGTCGTCATCGGCGGTGACGGTTCCGTCCAGGGGGCAGCGGCCTTGTCCAGCCTTGGCATCCCCACTGTAACCATACCCGGCACCATAGACAATGATATGCACGGCACGGATGAAACCATCGGCCATGATACGGCGGTCAATGCCGTGGTGGGTGCGGTCAGCCGTATCCGTGATACCGCATCTGCCCACGACAGGGCAGCCATTATTGAGGTGATGGGACGGTTTGCCGGAAATATAGCCCTTGATGCGGGAATTGCCTGCGGTGCCGAATATATCCTTGTTCCCGAAGTTCCCTTCAGCCGTGAAAAGCTGGCAAGGAGCCTGATCGGGCAGATGAAAGAAGGCAGGACAAACAGCATCATCATCTGCGCGGAAGGCGCCGACGATGGCAGAGCTTTGGGAGACTGGCTGAAAGAACGGACAAATATAGATATTTGCACCACCATTCTGGGATTTATCCAAAGAGGCGGACGTCCCAGCGCCAGAGACAGCATCCTCGGCTCCCTCCTCGGTGCGGCAGCTGTGAAAGCCCTCTTAGACGGACAAATCACTTCTCTTATCGGGATGAATAAGGGGGAAATCCGTATTCTGCCGTACAGCGAAGCGGCCAAAGAAAAAAAGATATTCAAAAAAGGACTCTACACCCTGGCCGGTATACTGGGCGCCGCGCAGGAAGATGAGGATATAGCGGAAAGCGGACTGTAAAACATAGCGGAGAGTAAACGGTGATTGATAATGTTTTTACCGCTTTCCGGGGAATTATAAAAAGTACACATGTCCTGTTTTGTAAAATGCTGATTCAGCGGAAAGGATAGTGTACTTTTTATGTACGATATACAGTCTTTTTTTTATTCATGAGTATTTAAAATTTATTTCATGTTATTTTCCTTTGATAAAGCGGCTTTTAGCTGCTGGCTTCTAGCTTCTAGCCGCTAGTAGATAGTTATACCATCTCTTAGCTTCCTGTTCACGATTTTATTTTTCACATTAACATCCAACATTTTTGAAAAATAGGGGAATGGACTTCTTATATTAAACAAGCCGGTATAATGCACAAGAAGAGAGAGGAGCGCAAAAACCTTTTGATTAAGGCTGCTGTTCGATAGATATTTCTTCTGCAGCATCTTCGCGGCGTTGGTATCTTTCAGTGAATGCCGGAGCAGATACAAGAAAGCGGCAATCCATTCGCGGAATCCGATTTTATAAGAGACAGCTTTAGCGGTACATTAGTAGCGTGTGTGAAGCAGATACGTTATACTGTAAAAAATGTAAAATTTATAGTGATACAAGATTATTCTTTGAGGCAGAGGATGAAACAGGAAAACAGTCAGCCTGCAAAGCAGCATAAAAAAATGAACGGATTTGCGGACAGGAAACTTCTGGCAGGCCTTGTCTTTGCTGTGGGAGACTATATGGCATTGACCCTTTCAGCGTGTTTGGCACTGCATCTCAGAAACATCGTGATGACTTATAACGTATATCATATCAACTTATCTTATATATTTTTCTGGGTTCCTTTGGTTTTTATGCCCTTTATCCTGTACAGCGGGCTGTATACCAAGCGGATGCTTACTTATAAAATGACAGAGAAACTGTTCTATGCCTCTTTGTATGGAATGGTGTTTTCCATTATCCTTATGTTCATCGCCCAGGTGGCGGGAGAAGTATCACGGCTTTTCGTGATTTTTTTTGTATTATTTAATTTTATACTTCTCTGTTTCGTTCGTTTTCTGACAAATAAGATCCTTCGTAAACTCCGCCTTCTTCAGATTCCTATTCTTATTCTCGGTGCCGGACTTTCCGGAGAGGCCATTACAAAGGAAATACGGAAGGATTCCGGCATGGGGTACAAAATCATCGGATTTCTGGAAGATAATAAACCGAAAACACAGTATGTCAGCCGTTACCCTATCCTTGGCGGATTTGGTGATTTAGAAAAAGTAGTGCGGGAAACAAGTGTGGAATCCGTCTTGATTGCCGCGCCCGGATTGTCCCAGTCCGCCCTGTCGGATCTCATTTACCGGGCCCAGTTTTTAGTGAAAGACGTGGGTGTCATCCCGAACCTGGTGGGGGTGCCGATGTCCAACATAGAAGCGGAGTCTTTTTTCGATGCCAAAATCATGGTGCTCCATATCAAAAATAATCTGGCAAGGAAATCAAACCAGATAGTCAAGAGGCTTTTTGATGTCGCAGCAACCATAATCGGCGGCATATGTATTCTGCCTGTCCTTTTCATAGTGGCGGCCTGGATATACCATGATTCGCCGGGACCGGTCCTTTATAAGCATCGGCGGATCGGGAAAAATGGGAAAGAATTTGACTGCTATAAATTCCGCAGCATGTGTGTGAATTCCCAGGAAGTGCTTGAAGAACTTCTGGCATCGGATCCTGCGGCAAAAGAAGAGTGGGACAGAGATTTCAAACTGAAAAATGATCCCCGCATTACCAGAAGCGGAGCCTTCCTCAGGAAAACAAGCCTTGATGAACTTCCGCAGCTGATCAATGTATTAAAAGGGGAAATGAGCCTTGTAGGACCGAGGCCGATCGTCAGACAAGAAGTGCCCCGCTATGAAAAATTTATCAAAGAGTATTACAGTGTCCTTCCCGGCATTACCGGTGTGTGGCAGGTAAGCGGGAGAAGTGATATAGACTATCCTGAGCGTGTCCGCATGGACAGCTGGTATGTCCATAACTGGAGCATATGGCTGGATATCGTCATGCTCTGGCGGACAGTCAGTGTGGTTTTGAAGCGTAAGGGAGCGTATTGATAATGAGTTTATAGAAATATTTTTAATTAGGAATAACAACTTGTACATTATGTGTTTAGATCTATGTCAAATTAAGAAATAAGACCATTGTCGTGTTTAAATAAAAGGTACTTGATTAAAATAATTTCAAGTTTGAAGTGCATATATTAAATAAAGGAGACGAATTGTTGTGAAGGTGTTTTTGATTAATCCGCCGTTCAAAGTGGAATATGGTAAATTTTCCCGTGACCAAAGAAGTCCGGCTATTACGAAAAGTGGAACTGTATATTATCCGACATGGCTTGCGTCTGCTACCGGTGTTTTAGAAGAGGCAGGTTATGAATGCAGGCTTCTTGATAGCTGTGTTAAACAAATGAATGATGAAACGACACTTGCGATAATTAAAGATTTTGCACCGGATATGATTGTTATAGATACATCTACGCCAAGTATTTATAATGACTGTAAATTTGCGGAAAAAGTAAAGGAAGTTTTACCTGAGTGCTTTACTGTTCTAGTGGGTACGCATCCCAGTGCGCTCCCAGAAGAAACCATGGAATTGAATACGTCTGTAGATGCAGTAGCTCGTAAGGAATATGAATATACATTACGAGAACTGGCACATTATGTAAAAATAGGAAATATGGATTTCCGCCAAATTCTTGGATTGACATATAGGACGGCTGATGGAAAGATTATCTCGAATCCCGATCGTCCGTATATTGAAGATTTAGATACATTACCCTTTGTGTCTAAAGTTTATAAAGAACATGGTGTAGATCCCAAAGATTACTTTTTTGCTGCAGCAGAATATCCGATGATGATTATTTTTACAGGGAGAGGATGCCCCAATTCTTGCTTTTTCTGTGTTTATCCTCAAGTATTTCACGGCAGAAAATTATATCGCACACGCAGTCCCCAAAATGTGGTAGAAGAAATTAAGTATATTCTGACTAATTTTCCTGAAATAAAGTCAATCGGGTTTGAGGATGATACATTTACTGCTGATATAGAACGAACACGTATAATTTGCAAAATGCTTATTGAGCAAGGACTTAATAAAAAGTTCAACTGGTGGGTCAATGCCCGTGTTGATCTTGATTTAGAGACCATGCAATTGATGAAAGAGGCGGGCTGTAGATTACTTATCGCAGGTTTTGAGAGTGGAAATCAGGCCATATTGAACAAAATGCACAAGGGCATTAAACTTGAATGGTCGAAGCAGTACGTGAAGAATGCAAAAAAAGCAGGGCTGATTATTCACGGCTGTTTTATGGTAGGGAATCCGGGGGATACTAAAGAAACGATGGAAGAAACTTTCCAGTTATCGTTGAAATTGAATCCGGACACTGCCCAATTTTTCCCCTTGATGGTATATCCTGGAACAGAGGCTTATAAATGGGCGCAGATTCGGGGATATTTGACTACTAATGATTTTTCAAAATGGGTTACTGAGGATGGACTCCACAGTTGTATTATCTCAACGCCTGAAATATCTGCAGAAGAACTTGTAGCATTCTGTGATGAAGCACGGAGAAGATATTATCTTCGACCTGCTTATATTTTTTCCAAGCTCAGGCAGTTTATATTTTATCCGGCTGAAAGGAAACGGCTTCTTAAAGCAGGTGTACGTTTTATTAAATTCATAAGTAAAAAGGGAAAATAATATGTGGTTTGTTATTATTGCACTTATTTTTTTCATTATTTATCCCTATGTTTTGTATCCTCTCATTTTATATGTAATAAAGAAAGAAGATACGCCGGCAGAAGAAACAGAAGGGAGTTTATCGGTTTCTCTATATATTGCCGCTTACAATGAAGAAGGGATTATTGGGGAAAAACTGGATAATTCGCTCCGTCTTAAAACCGGTAATATTCCTTTTGAAATTGTAGTGGGCTCTGATGGCTCTACTGATAAAACAAATGAAATAGTGGCAAATTATGCTTGTAATCACAAGAATATCCGTCTTTTAAGTTTTAAAGAGCGTGCAGGGAAAGTGAATGTTTTGAATCGCGGAATTCCTCTTTGCAAGGGAAAAATCATTTTACTTTCTGATGCTAATGCCATGTACAATGAGGAGTGTTTAATAAATCTGTTGCGGAACTTTCGGAATAAGAAGGTGGGGTGTGTAGCCGGAGAGAAACATATCGTAAAAAACGGTACTATGATAGGCGATAATGAAGGGCTGTACTGGAAATTAGAATCATTGATTAAAGAGTTGGAAGCAAAAGTGGAAACTGTAATTGGAGCGGATGGGGCCTGTTATGCAATAAGAAAAGAACTGTTTGTGCCACTGCCTTCAGATACGTCGGTAGATGATTTCCTTTTATCTATGAAAATTGTGGAGCAGGGGTATCAGATAGCTTATGAGCCGAATGCGTTTTCTATGGAAGAAACAGGCTCTACCATGAAAGAAGAATTGAAGCGGAAAGTAAGAATTGCAGCTGGAAATTTTTATAATCTAAAATTACTTACTTCTTTTATGCGATTAGATAAAAAATCATGGATGTTCATTTCTCACAAATTTCTTCGTTGGATTTCTCCGGCTCTATTTATTTTATTGACAATAGTTTTGGCAGTTGAGACTTTCTTTTCCCCAATAGCAAGCATTATATTTATTTTATTAGTAATCTCTTATTTGATTTCTTATTTGAAATTTCAGGATATGGATAATTTTGTGACAAATAATAAAATTTCTAATATTTTTTCTTATTTTTACCTCACAGTATGGGCACAGTTGCTTGGCTTTATTAAGTATAAACGCAAAGAACAAGGTGCTGTATGGGATACTTTAAGACAATAAGTGAGGGGGATATGTCTATAGAGACTAAAGTACTAAGGAATAGCAATTTGGAACTTTTATGAATTTTTGTACTGCATGTTGGGAAACTAAGTTGGACGGAAATCATAAAAATACTTTCCTTTGTTTATTGCGATTGGCGTATTTTTATATTTCAAAGATATGCAGATTCTATTTATAAAGTACAGAGCAAGTGGTTATTGTTGAAATAGATGGAGAAATAGGGCAGGTATATTAGTTTTAAAATAAAGAGAAATAATATGAAAGCAATTTGTACAGATGAAATGAAGCACATACAGTTGGATATTTTAAAAAATGTCGCGAAGTTTTGTGATGAAAATAGAATACGATATTATCTGGGGTTCGGTACAATGTTGGGAGCAGTACGACATAAGGGCTTTATTCCTTGGGATGATGATATAGATATTCTTATGCCGAGACCGGATTATCTGCGCTTTGTAAAGACATTTAATAAAAGCAATAATTGCTATGAAGTAAAATCTATAGAAATTGATGAAGCATATTGGAATACATTTGCCAAGGTATTTGATTTGCGGACATATATGGAAGAACCACGTATCACAGTTCCCGAAAGATATAGATGCATTAATATTGATGTTTTCCCCTTGGATGGTGTGCCTAAAGGGAAATTACGAAAAAAAATACATTTAAAGTTCCAGGAATTTTTGATTACTTTATACCGCGGTTCAAATTTCAATTATACGGTCAGCCGTAAATATGTAGATTCGAAGAGCAAGTTGGCAATGCTGAAGGGATGGCTGCGGACAGGTGTTAAATTTATTGCTATTACTGTATTTCATGTACTGCCTACGCAGCTGCTGATTCGTTATATTAATAAGAATGCGGCTAAATATGCTTTTAATACTGCGGAATATGTTGATGAGGCGGTTTGTGATGCGTTGGACAGAAATATCAGGCGGGAAGATTTTATACATGCTGACGAATATGTTTTTGAGGATGGTGTATTTAAAGGAACCCGTCAATATGATATGTATTTAAATCATATATATGGTGATTATATGGAACTACCTCCAGAAAATAGACGAGTGTCGCATCATGACTTTACACCTTATTGGAGAGAGAATGATTAGAGAAGAGTTGTATGAAACGTTTTTAAAGTTTAGTATGGTATCGCATTCATCAAATATTGCAGAAGAGGTACTATGTAGCTTTCGGTATTTATGATAATGTTATTATCTAATAATATATTACTGTTATGACTAAGGATGGCATGTATCTAAATGAATAGAATCAAGATAGAACCTTATAAAAATAGTTTTCATGGAGAAGTAATTGAATGCATGAAAAGAAATTTCCCCTGGATGAGAAATAGAACTGATGATGAAATTAATATATGGCTAGAGCCTTTATGGACTTATAACTGGTTATGTAATAATGAAAAAAATCCTTACAAGTATGGAATAGTGATTTTAGACGAAAATGGTAAAGTTGTAGGTTATTTGGGATTCATCTTCTCTTGGCGAAAAACCCTTAAAGGATATGGTTATAAATATGCTAATCCATCCTATTGGGCAATTGATAAGCCGTATCGTTTACATTTATTTCGAGTATTAAGGGAGGTGTTTAAATATGCTGATGTAATTAGTGATTTTACTGCCATTCCTGCTGTTCAAGAAGTTTTGAAAAATATTTTTAAATTTAAAATTATAAGTAGAACGTTATATCAATTTTTCCCGATTCCATATCTGAAATCAAAAAATATACATGTGAATGAGGTAGATTATAGTAATTTAACAGAGTATGAAAAAGTGGCATTAAGTGATCATTGTGTTTATGGTGTGAAAGTTATAGATATACAAGAGACAACTACACAATTAAAATCTAGGGTGTTTTATAGAGTTTTCAATGCTAGTATAAAGAGATTATTTCCAATTAGGTGTATTCAAATTTTAAAAGTTAGCAATAAAGAATTTTTTACAAACAATATACATGAAATTGTATGGAATTTACAGTTAAAGGAAAAATCATTTTTGCAATGTGATGAAATTTTTATTTTGGGAGATGTTAAACATCCGTTGTTAAGGAAAAAGAAAGTATACCGTGAGATTTTAAATAAATTACCGGATAATCACGAAATAGATTTTGATTTTTTATATAGTGAACTTGCAATTCTAAATGATAGTACAGGGAATCATTTTCTTGTTTAAAATATATGATTAATTTTGCAAGAAATATGCTGGTTATGTTGATAAACAAAGGGTGAATCGATTATGGCTAGAGTAATTACAGATTATTTGGATCTGGTGGTAAAAAAGTATCCAGATAAACTTGCGGTTTCACTAGATAAGCAAGAATTAACTTTCAAAGGACTACAAGTTATCTCAAAAAAAATTGCTACTTCGATTATAAAAAAAGGATTGAAAAATAATCCGATCATTATTTTATTGGATAAGTCACCTAAAACAATAGTAAGCTTAATGGGTGTAGCGTATAGTGGTAATTATTATACAATTTTAGATAATACTATGCCTGTGGATAGAATGAAAAAAATTATCGAAATATTATCTCCGAAAATATTAATTACAGATGAAAAAAACTTTAAAATTGCTACTGATATTTTTTCTAGTGAGAAAATTTTATTATATGAACAGATGCGGGATTTTGAGCATACTGATGATCTACTAATTCAGGATAGAGTGAAGTCCATTATTGATACGGATATACTGTATATTTTGTTTACGTCCGGATCGACAGGGGATCCCAAAGGTGTAATTATTTCACATAAAGCTACAATTGCATATACTGAATGGGGAACTAAAGCGTTCAATGTCGATTGTAATACAATAATTGGAAATCAAACTCCATTTTATTTCAGTATGTCTGTTTTTGACATTTTTCAAATGATTAAAAATGGTTCTACTTTGTATATAATACCTAAAATCATGTTTTCTTTCCCCATGTTATTATTGAGGTTTATTTCTGAAAAAAAAATAAATTTAATATATTGGGTTCCATCAGCGTTATGTCTTGTTGCGAATCTGAAAGCATTAGGGAAGGTCGATATTTCTTGTGTTGATAAAGTTTTATTTGCTGGGGAGGTTATGCCGGCCAAACAATACAATTTGTGGAAAAATGCACTACCTAAAGCTTATTTTGCAAATTTATATGGACCGACTGAAACGACTGATATTTGTAATTATTATCCGATATTAAGAGAAATCAATGATGATGAGGTGATCCCAATCGGTAATGCTTGCGAAAATGCGGAGATATTAATACTAGATGAGAATGATAGGATGGCCGCAAAAAATGAAATTGGAGAGTTATGTGTAAAAGGATCGATACTTGCTTATGGGTACTTTGGGAATAAAAAGCAAACTGAAAAAGCATTTATTCAAAATCCAATAAATGATAAATATCCTGAAATTATTTATCGAACAGGGGATTTGGTACGTTATAATTGTAGAGACGAACTTATTTTCGTTTGTAGAAAAGATTTTCAAATAAAGCATATGGGACATAGGATTGAGTTGGGAGAAGTCGAATTAGCTATTTCGTCTCACCCGGACGTGGAGAGGGTATGTTGTTTATATGATGAAAAGCGGAAGGAAATTGTCACTTTCTATATCGGTAGCGCAAATATTGATAATCTTTCTGATTTTATAAGACTTAAAGTTCCGAAGTACATGTTGCCTAATAAATTTTATAAGTTGAAAAGTTTTCCGATTAATATTAATGGGAAAATTGATAGAATAAAGTTGAGGGAGATGTTAGAAAATGGATAATAAAGAAATTATATATGAATTGATAAATGGGATTTCTAGCAGTAAAAAGGTGCAACTTCGGGATGATACTAATTTATTAGATACTCAAATTTTAGATTCTTTGGGGATTGCGCAATTAGTCGCTGGATTAGAAGCTAATTTTAATATTGAATTTGATGCTGAAGATATTGTGCCGGAAAATTTTATGACTATAGTACAAATTCAAAAATTGATAAAAAAATATTAGTTTTATAAGTCTAATGTTTTATATCTTGAATTATTAATTAAGTATAACGATGTTGAGTAATAGGTTTTATTTGGAGGTGATCTCATGAAATTATTTACTGTTGGTCCTGTTCAGATGTTAAGTGAGATAAAAAGAGTTGGGGGAGCGCAAGTTCCTTATTTCAGAACCAAAGAATTTTCAGAGATGATGCTAGCTGCCGATAGCTTATTACGTAAATTTATGAATGCGCCGTCTGGTGCAAAGTCAGTTTATCTTACCGCATCCGGGACAGGAGCAATGGAAGCGACCATTATGAATTGCCTGCGACCAGATGATCACGTTCTTATTATCAATGGAGGGACCTTTGGTCATCGTTTTGTAGATCTTTGTGAAATTCATAAAATTTCTTTTATAACGATTGATTTAGTATTTGGGGAGCAATTAACAAAACCTCATCTGGAAAAATATAAAAATAGTGGAATTACGGCAGTACTTGTGAATGCAAATGAAACATCTACGGGACAGCTTTATGATCTTTCAATGATTTCTGGATTCTGCAAAGAACAGAAAGCGATTTTGATTGTTGATGCGATTAGTTCATTTTTGATTGATCCTTTTGATATGAAAGAAAACAACATTGATGCTGTTATTATAAGCTCCCAAAAAGGATTGTGTATTGCGCCTGGGTTGTCTATTGTAGTTTTAAGTGAAGGTATGATTCAAGAGCGGGTTGTGCATTCTAATGTGGAAAGTCTTTATTTTAGATTTACTGATTATTTGAAGAATATGGAAAGAGGACAAACACCGTATACTCCATGTGTAGGAGTTTGTATAGAAATGTACGAGGCTTTGCGGCTTATAAAAGAACAAGGACTTCCTAATTGGCTTAATCATATAGATGAAGTTGCAAAGGATTTTCGAATGAAAGCACAGGTCCTTCCTGTATCGATCCCGGACTATCCTCTTGGTAATGCGGTGACTCCTATTCGGTTTGACGAGCCTATTGCTAAAAAGGTTTTTGAAATATTAAAGAATCAATATGATGTGTTTGTAAATCCCACAGGCGGCGTCTTGAAAAATTATTTATTGCGTGTAGCACATATTGGTGATACGACAATAGAAGATAATAAGATGTTGATAGATTTGCTGAGAAAAGCAATTAAAGAGGCAAAGTCGTAATGAAGAAAGTTATAACTTATGGTACATATGATCTGTTTCATCAGGGACATTATAATCTTCTGAAAAGAGCTAAAGAATTAGGGGATTATCTTATCGTAGGAGTAACCTCTGATTATTTCGATAAGTCCAGGGGTAAGTTTAACGTACGTGATTCTTTAATGACCCGCATTGAGAATGTGAAGGCAACCGGTTTTGCAGATGAAATTGTCGTTGAAGAGTATTTCGGACAAAAGATTGATGATATCAAAAAATACGGAGTGGATATTTTTACCGTAGGATCTGACTGGAAAGGCTATTTTGATTATTTGGATAAATACTGTCATGTGGTTTATTTGGAGCGTACAAAGGGGATTTCCAGTACACAAATAAGAAATATCAATAATCTGCGTTTGGGAATAGTTGGCAATGAGTCTATCTTAGATAGATTTTTGGATGAATTGAAGTTTGTCAGTGGTGTTGAGGTTGCAGGTGTATATGCTGCTGATGAGGGGGAATACAGTGAGTACAAATCGATAAAATATAAAGATTTAGAACGATATGAGACATATGAGGCTCTCCTTTCTTGTGCAGATGCGGTATATATCAATGCCCCGCTGTATGAACGGCTGCTGTACATAGAAAAGGCCATCAAGGCAGGAAAACATGTGTTGACAGAATTTCCTTTCTGCAGTGATTACCGGAAAGCGAAAAAACTGATGAAATTAGCACAAAAACAACATGTAATACTGATGGAAGGCCTTAAAACCGCTTATTGTCCCGCATTTGGGAAAATGGTTTCACTTGCACGCAGCGGGCAGATCGGGAAGCTTGTTAATGTAGAAGCCAATTTTACACAAATACTTGGGAAAGGACTGAATAACCAAATCAGAATCGCAGGAGGCAGCATGGAGTCTTTGGCAGCTTATCCCTTGCTTGCTATTTTTAAGCTGCTTGGAACAAATTATAAACGTGTAAGTTTTGTGACACAAAAAGAAAATCATATAGATATGATTACAAAATTAAATTTCATATATGAGGATGCGATGGCAGGTGCCATAGTGTCAATTCATTCCAAAGCGGAGGGGGATTTGGTTATTTCCGGGACAAAAGGGTATATTTATGTGCCGGCACCATGGTGGAAAACGGAGTTTTTTGAAGTCAGGTATGAAGATATCAATAAAAATAGGAAATATTTTTATAAGTTTGATGGTGAAGGCCTTCGATATGAAATTGTGGAATTCCTTTATAATATCAGGGATGGTAGGAATGGATTTCTGATGACTGAAGACGAGGTTTTGGCAGAGTGCAAGGTAATTGATCAATTTTTATCCAATGTGGATGTAACAGTATTAGATAGTTGTTGCGGAGATATGTGAATATGTCTTTTTTTTCCATTATTATTCCCATTTATAATAATAAAGAAAAAGAAATGGCGGATTGCTTTGCAAGTATATCTCAACAACAATATAAAGATTTTGAAGTTATTGTTATTGATGACGGGAGCAATGAAACATGTGCAAGAAATATTGACCGCTTGTCCAAGCGGTTTTTCACACATTACAGAGTAATACATACTGTAAACAATGGTGTTTCAAAAGCAAGAAATTTGGGGATAAAATATGCCACAGGGAAGTATATTACATTTGCAGATGGTGATGATATCATTTGTCCCTGTATGCTCATGGATGCGTATCAGGTACTGCAGAAATATGATTTGGATATTCTTTATGGGATGACCCAATGTATGAATGAAGGGGAATTTCGTATAAGAAAGCAGGACAGGTGCCCGTCGGTTTCAGTTGATTTTTTGGATAGAAAAGGACAGGATGAGTTATATTGCCATATGTTTAATGTAAGCCAGAATCGTTTTAAATGGGGAAAGGGATATGTCAGTCGTGGACCTATTGCCAGAGTGGTAAAAAAAAGCCTTGCTGAACAGAATTTATTTGATGAAAAGTTGGCCTTTGGGGAAGATGAGGAATGGAATCTGCGCCTTCTGTCAAATCCAATTCAAGCGGGTGTTATCAAAAAATTATGGTACTATTATATTCAGCGGAAAAATTCAACTTTACACAGATTTAGAGTTGATTTTATTTTGCAACAGGAAAAAGGTCTTGCCGCTATGTGGAAGTATGTTAGGGACGATAAAACGGAACAGAGTTATATGAGTGAGACTTTACACGTGTTAAAAGATGTGTTATATCATTATTATTTTTCCGATTCTTATGGGAAAAGTAAGAAAGAAGCCTCCAATGAATTTTATTCATTAATAGCAAAATTTCCATGGAATGCCGGACATAGCATTAAAAATGCAATTCATTTAAATTTAAAGGGAAAAGTTTTATATATTCTGCTTAGAAGTAAATTATTGTTTGTAGTATGCCATTTTATAAGTAGTATGCGGTTGTACCGTAGTAAATAGGAATAGAGAGGGCGATAAATGAGTGAGAAAACCCGTGATTTTTTATTGTATTTTATTGTGATAGGACTTATTTTCAATAAAGTTCCTACCGTTATACGTAATGATGCTTTAGGAGGAACGATAGGGGATAAATTGGTGTTCTATCCTTTATTTATCGGCAGTATATATATAATATATTTGCTTTGGAGAAAGAAAAATTTTGAAGATTTTTATAATGACTGTAAGATTTTTTATCAGTATATAGTAGTTTATGTCGGCTTTTTGGTGGTATCTTTGGCGTGGGGACTTATTGATTATCCTTATTGTGATTTAATTCTTAATAGCTCGATTTCTCAATCTAAGTGGTTATCTCAGGCTGATTTCCTGTTGGCAAATAATGGAATCTTTGTGGATAAAACAGTTTTGTTAAAAATATATATGCTGATTAAACCAATAAAAGTACTGTTTCTTGGTGTCTTTTACACATTTATATCCGCTACTGTGATTTTCTATTTATATCAAAGAGATAGTAAAAAAGTCTTTTCCATTTTGTTACAGGGAACTCTTTGTGCGGTATGCATTATCTTATTATATTCGGTGATAGAGTTATTTTATTTAGGACATGTCAGCGTTGCAGGGGATATATTGAGGACTGTTAACCCATGCATTCATTCCATAGAAAATGATGGAACATGGTGGCCGCCTCTGCTATGGGGAGGGCAATTACGTTCTGTATTTGCAGAGCCTTCCTATTTCGGGATTTATGCAGCATTTGCAATGCCGCTTCTTTGGTACAAGTTAATAGAAACGCAAATGAGTTTATGGAAATTTTTTTGGGGAGGGACTCTTATCGCATTTACTTTTTGCCTTTTTCTGACGAAGGCAAGAACGGCGGTTGCTTTGTTTGGTGGAGAAGTGTGCCTATTGTTTTTAGCGCTGGTTTATTTTAGGAATAAAGCGTTTTTGAAAAAGTTTATTATAATAATAGCTTGCTCGTTAATCGCATTTGTTTTTGCCAATTTGTTTATCATAAATATCATGGCATTGAAAACAGAATCTGTTGCAGAAGCTACTGTGGATAAAGGAGCTGAGATATATATTAGTGATAATTTAAAATCTATTAAAGGTAAAGACAATCGCAGTAATCGTTCGCGTTATTCGGTTATGGAGGCTGATTTACAGGTGGGATTGGAACATCCGTTATTGGGGGTCGGGACAGGACTTAGAGATGCTTATGTGGGAGAGAAGCTTGTTGCGATGGATAATAAAAGTGATGAAATGAAACGCTGGATACAAGCACAAAAGGAAAGGGGCGTGATGAGGGCCGGGATACCGGTATTGGGAGAGTATACTTCAAAATTTGCGGAAACCGGGGTGGTAGGATTACTCATCTATTTATTTCCTGCAGGGTATTTAATTTTCCTGATTTTAAAAAAGATAAGAAGGACAAGCGACATAAAAATCAAAGAGCAGGCAATGTTTCTTTTATTTTCCTTTTTAGGAACAATGGCTGCCGGTATTGGGGATAATATTAATATTACATATTGTTATTGGGTGTTATTAGGCGTGGGATATGCAATATATTGGCCCGCAAGAGTAGAAAATGAATGAGCGGAAAATCGGTATTGTTATCAGCTATGTAAATATTTTTTTACATGCACTGGTAGGGTTTCTTTATGTGCCTTTATTGCTTTTCTATATCGGAAGCAGCGGGTATGGCCTATATCAGCTGATAGGTTCCTTTATTGCTTATTTCAGCATTATGGATTTTGGCCTGACAGCAGCAGTTGTAAGATTTTATGCAAAGTATAAGGCGTTAAATGATATTGCCGGTATGGAAAATATCTTGGCTATTTCTCTTCGGGGATATGGCTTTATTGCTGTATTTGTTTTATGTATCGGAAGTGTATGTTATTTTTTCCTGAATCAGATATTTGCAGGAAGTATGACGGCAAAGGAAGTGGGAGAGGCGAAGAGTCTGTTTCTTTTACTTCTTTTTAATATTGCCCTTACACTTTCTACTATGGTTTTCCGTGCGGTAATTAATGCCCATGAAAAATTTTTATTTTTAAAGGGCGCAGAAACAGTTGAATTAGTATTACAGCCGCTTTTGGTTATATTGGTATTACGGCAATATCCAAGTGCGTTTTCTGTAGCAATGGTTCAGACACTAATGAATATAATCCTGATTTTTGTGCGGGGATATTACTGTTTTGAAAAACTGGGTATTCGTATTCGGTTTCATTATTGGGACAATAAATTGATTCATGAGTTTAAAAAGCTTGCGTTGAGTGTGTTTGCCATTTCATTAATTGATCAGGTGTTTTTTAAAACTAATCAGGTTATATTGGGGATTGTCAGCGGTACATTTGCGGTAGCTGTTTATTCCATTTCATCGCTCATTTATATGAATTATATGGCATTGTCGAATGCGATTTCCGGTGTATATCTTCCGCATATTACAGAAATGGTTGCTCGAAAGGAACCGGTACAGAAGCTGTCGGGGTTATTTATACAAATTGGACGCTGGCAATATTTTTTATTGGGACTGGTAGCTACCGGTTTTATCATTTTCGGGAAACAGTTTATTCAAATCTGGGCGGGAGACGGGTTTGAAGATGCATATTGGATTACACTGCTTATTATTATTCCGTTCACGATTGACTTGATTCAGAATATAGGACTTTCTATTTTACAGGCACAGAATCATTATGATTTTCGTGCCAAGGTTTATTTTGGCATTGGCATCTTAAATCTGATTCTGGCGATACCTTTGGGAATGAAATATGGCGGTATAGGTTGTGCCTTTGCAACCGGATTTTCTATGTTTATCGGAAATGGGCTGGTTATGAACTGGTACTACTCTTCTGTTACCGGTTTACAAATTAAAGAGTTCTGGAAACAAATTATAAAAATTTCATTTAGGATCATGTTTTGCTGTATCATTGGATATTTTATAAATATAATGACGATGAGCGGCAGTAACACGGTTTTCGTGATTAAAATGATTGGTTATACTATACTGTACAGCGGAGTTATATATTTCACGAGTATGAATAGAGAAGAGAAAAATAAGATTTGTCAGCTGTTGAGAAGGAGGATGTGACGAAAATATCGTTTCCACTTCTATATAAAAAAAGATTTCTCCCAAGGAACTATTCAGAACGAATACGTTAATGCAGAACAAAGTTCATTATATTATTTAAGAGATTATTTACAAATACTGGATCATGCATGATTTATTGTATTTTGTTATGGAGGGAATAGATGGAAACCTATCAAAATGTAAATGGAAATTCCGGTATAGCAGGATATAAGATCGGCGATACCTGTATCGAGGTGGAATTTGCAGATACGGAGAGTGTGTATCGCTATTCTTACGAAAGTGCCGGACGGGAGAATGTGGAGGAAATGAAGCGTCTGGCGGCGCAGGGGCATGGACTCAATTCGTTTATTAACCGGCGGGTAAAATATTTATATGAAAAGTGAGAGAGTCTTGTTTTAAAGGGCTCTCTTTTTTGTATTGCAGTATAATGATTTTAAAAGATACGGACAGAAAGGAAGTGTATATCGTGAAAACAGCGCGCAGGGAAATAGAAGGCAGACCCGTGCTGGCGGTCTGCTATGATTTCGACCGGACGCTTTCCCCTGAAAATATGCAGGACGGATATATCCGTGCTGTGGATTATGACGTGGACAGCTTTTGGGAGGAATCGAACCGGCTGGCGGGAGACCACTGCATGGATCAGAACCTGGCGTACATGTATAAGATGCTTCAAAGCGCCAGAGGGAAAGAAATACTGAACAAGGAACGGCTGAAACAGTACGGCGGCAAAGTCAGGTTGTACGACGGCATTAAAGGATGGTTCCGCCGGATTAATGCCTATGGGGAAAAACGGGGCATCCTTGTGGAACATTACATCATTTCCTCCGGGCTGCGGGAAATCATAGAAGGGACAGCGATTGCGAAAGATTTCACCCATATTTACGCCAGTTCCTTTTATTACAATGAGCATGGAGAACCCTGCTGGCCGGCGCAGGTGATCAATTACACGAATAAAACGCAGTTCCTTTTCCGTATAGAGAAAGGAATCCTGGATATCAATGACAATGCGGTGAATGACCACTTCGCGGAAGGCGAGCTGCGCGTCCCATTCAGAAATATCGTATACATTGGCGACAGCGCCACGGATATTCCCTGTATGCGCCTTGTCAATTCACTGGGCGGCCATTCCGTCGGCGTCTACGATTTGGAAAATACGGCCAGCAAAGATACGGTGCGCCGGATGATCCGGGATGAACGCATCCGCTACTATGTACAGGCGGATTACACGAAAGGAAGCGAAATGGACATACTCCTGCACCAAATTATAGACAAAACGGCGGCCTATGAGGTGCTGGAAGAAAAGCATCTGAGGGACAGGAAAGAAGCTATCATTCAACATATGGAGGGACAGTTATGACATATCAGCTGGAAAAAGATTTACCGATTACGAAGAAAGAGGATGATATTCTTGACCGTGAAAAATTTGCTGAGTGCCTGACAGCAGCGATTATTAATTACACAAATAAAGAAAAGAATACAGATGGGCTTGTTATTGGATTGGAGGGAGAATGGGGAAGCGGAAAAACATCTCTTCTTAATTTGATGAAAGCAGAACTGGGAAACCGAGTCATACTGCGAACTTTTAATTCCTGGCTGGCGACAGATCAGACGAGCCTTGTGACAGAGTTTTTTAAAACGATTATCAGTGCATCTTCGGAAAATGATGTATTTGGCAAAGAAGATATGAAGAAATATGGAAAATCATTTTTAATTAACATGGCGCGTTCTTTTTCTATTGGTATTCCGGTTACGGGAATAACATTTAGTCCAGGCAAATTAATAGATTCCTATATCTCAGAAAAAACTTTATCAGAACAAAAGAAGAGCATTTTTGATAGCCTAATTAAGCAAAAGTCTGGGAAATGGTTAGTTTTGTTTGTTGATGATATAGATCGCCTTTCCTATGATGAGGTAGGAATTCTATTTCAGTTAATTAAGAATGTCGCGGATTTTCCAAAGGTCATTTATGTTCTGGCTTATGATAAAGAGGTTGTTATTAATGCGCTAAACCGTGTTCAACAGGGCAAAGGGGAGGAATATCTGCAAAAGGTTATTCAAGTCACATATGATGTACCTGTACCGGAAAGGAATTTATTGGAAGAATATTTCTTGCAGCGATTAAATAGTATTGTAAATGGCAGAGAATCCTATCGGTTAGATCAGGAATATTTTCAGTGGATATATCTCTATATCAGGGAATATATTAAAAATATTCGTGATTGTAATAGAATCTGCAATGCCTTTTCTATGAAATATTTATTATGCGGGGAAGAATGTGATGTAGGTGATTTGCTGGCGATTACGGTAATTGAGTTATATGAAGCTGATGTTTTTAAAGATGTAAAAAATCATAAATTTTATATGCTGGGGAAAGATAATCATGGATTAATGGGTACTGACACAAAATTGATAAAAGAATTTGCAAGTCAATTATTTAATAAAGCGAATCCAAAAAAGAAAGACACTATAATTAATTTGATATGCAATATGTTTCCCAGATTTTATGAATGTATTGAAATGCATGATGTAATGACAAGCGGTGCTGGGGAATCAAATAGCGATAAAATCGGTTCAGAAGAAGGATTTGATAAATACTTTGCATTATCTATCAAAAAGAATGAAGTCCCGATTAATGAAGTGGTTGATTTTTTGAACTTAGAAGGTAAAGCGGAGATTTTAACCCAGTTGGAGTTTTGGAATGATAATAATCAATTGAGATATGTATTTAAGCGGGTAAATGATATCTTTAGAAATAAAGAGTGGTTAAAGCAGAGTGGGGATAGGTTTAATAAGGCTAAAGTCAAAGTTTTTTTAGAAGCTTTGTCAAAGATTAAATTAAAGGAACAAAAGCAATATGACATGCTTGAATTCAGTAACAGTACTTTAAGAGATTTTTTCATTAGACATCTTTTAGGGCAGGGGATCGAAGATAAAAAAACGCAACAATGGGATTTCGAAGCACTTGATAATATTTTTAGAGATAAAGAGATAAGTCTTTCTATTTTATCTCAGGTGTTGATTAGTGCAAGTGCTGGTTATGACTGGATATATGGGAGTCAAACACTAAAAACACTTAAATCAGTTGTTAATAAAAGTGATTTTGATAAGTTAGTAGATACATTCTTGCATAGAGTCAAGGCCGCTGCAAAAGATGACAGTATCCTCAATGAAGAAAAAGCTGCTTTCTTATTGTATTTTTGGAAGCGGACGGAATCCGGAAACTATCAATCATTTATTAAAGGTTATAAGGGTCAATTGGGACTCATATCAAGATTAAATACTTTTGTACAGGTTTCTACTGTTAATGGAAATATAAACGACAAAATATATAGACTTGAAAAATCTGTACAGGACGATTTTGATCTGAAAGAATGTACTGAAAAAGTAAAATCGTTTTTAATGATGGCTGAGTTTAAGGACTTAAATCAGGAAATGAAGGAATCCATAGTTGCATTCCTATTAATTTATGAAAAATTACAGCAATCTAAAGAATCAATTGGTGATATTAGTAATATAAGTGTGAATATTGAAGAAGTGAATAAATATCTAAGTGAATTATGATTGTAGACAAGGAGAATTCATCATGAAAAAGAATTTTAAACCGAATACCTGGCTGTACCCGCAGCCGGTGCTTGTAATTGCTTCCTATGACGCGGATGGAGCGGCGGACGGGATGGTGGCTGCCTGGGGCGGGATTTATGATACGAACCGGGTGGGATTTATGCTGGACCATACCCATAAGACCGTGGCGAATCTATTGGAAAAGAAAGCCTTTACCGTAAGCATGGCGACCGTTTCCACGATGGCGGAAGCGGATTATCTGGGAATCGTATCGGGAAATCGTGTACCCGATAAGGTGGCGCGTGCCGGACTTCATGCGGTAAAGAGCGAGTTTGTGGACGCACCGGTACTTTCGGAATTTCCTTTGACCCTGGAGTGTAAAGTGTCCAAGGTGACGAAAGTGGGCGAGGATTACCATTTCGTCGGGGATATCGTGAATATCCTGGCCGATGAGGACATTCTGGCTGATGGAAAGATTGACGTGAAGAAATTGCAGGCGATTACCTTTGATCCGGCCGGCGGGAAGTATATTGCTCTCGGTGACGCGGTAGGAAACGCATACCGGGAAGGCAGAAAGTATATGGAGTGACAGAAATTATCTATCGTGGCAAGGAAAGAAGAATCCTATGAGAGTCATCAGAGGAATAGATTCTTCGCTTTGTGTCACATTGCTGTTTCCCGTCTTTCTCACAAGGCATTCTTGCCCCCGCTCTGAATGACGAGGGATGGTAAGGCGTCATCCAAAGTGCCGGCGAAGAATCTGTCACCGTGGTGAGGGAATCGGTAAGAAGATAAAAGCTATCAGCTGTGAGCTGAAAGCTGTTAGCCGTTAGCTGTCAGCTAAAAGTGCTGAATGACACCGAACGGCAAGACGTTATAATAGGGGGGGATATTAAGCGTCATCCGAAGCGAATGTGAAGGATCGGCTGCCGTGGTGAGGAAGCCGGAAGGTGAAAAAGAAGTCAGGAAGGAGGCGGGTTATGACAAAAGAAGTAAAAACCGGCATGATGGCGTTTATTATTTTGGTTGTTGCCATGGCGGTGTTTCTTTTTGTCCGTCCGAAAGATTGGTTTGACGGGAGTTATTTCCGCATGACAGCATCCTTTTCCAGTGTACAGGGGATCAAAAAAGGAAATGAAGTGCGTTATGCCGGTGTCCGTGTGGGGGAAGTGTCCAAAATTTCCACGGAAGGAAATGAAGGGATTCTTGAGATGCGTATAAAGAAAGATGCGCAGATTCCTCTGGACGCGGAGTTTACCGTTTCGCAGAGCGGAGTGATTGGTGATTATTACGTGGATATCCGCGGCGGTCATTTTGACGGCAGTTATTTCGGGGAGGGGATGCGTGTCGAAGAAAAAAGATCGAATCGTTTGGATCAGATGATGGAAAGAGCGAAGAAGCTGATGGATTCCGCAGCGCAGATGAAAGAGAATATAGGGAAGATGGAGGGAAAGTAGGCAGCTGAAAAGCCGCTTGGCATGCTTGGGAAAGTATGGCCGGCGGCTTTTTCTTTACTTATGGGATTCCTGTTCCATTTCCCAGCTCCATGAGCGGGTGGGAGTCATCTTTCCGTCAGCACCGAAGGTGTACCTGGTGGTGCCGGGGAGTTTCGGCGTGAGGGGGCTGGTGAAGCCGCGGCCGATGACGTCGGTGGTATTCATGATGAAAAGGAAGGCGTGGGGGTCTATGTCCTCGATGAAATGGCGCAGTTTGGTGACTTGCGTCAGATCCACGATAGCGAAGACGATTTTCTTGTCTTTTCCGCTGAACCCGCCCTGTCCGTAGAGAAGGGTGGCGCCGTGATGAATATTTCTCAGAATGGTGTCCGCCACTTCAAGCGGTTTGTCGGAAACGATGAAAGCCGCTTTCCTTTGGGCGAAACCGATGACGATACGGCTGGAAACGGTGGCATTGATGTACATGGCGATGAGGGTGCAGATGGCAGGTTCCAGTGTAAAGATCCACGCGCTGGACATGATGATGATGAAGTTCAGGCCGAAGACGACGTAGCCGATTTCCAGATTGTAAAATTTTTTGATAACCGCGCCAATGACGTCGAGGCCTCCGCTGTTTGAATTGTAACGGTAGAGAAGTCCCAGGGCGGCGCCGAGGACAACGCCCCCCGATATGGCAGCGACAAGAGGATTGCTGATGATACACCAGTCCGCCATGAAAGCGGTGAGGTCGATAAAGAGCGACAGGCTTACTGTGCTTAAAATGGTGACGACCGTATAGAATTTTCCCATGAATTTCAGGGACAGGATGAGTACAGGTATATTCAGTACCAGATTGGACAGGCCGATGGGAATGTCCATGAGGTAGTAGAGGATCATGGCGATGCCTGTGACACCGCCTGCGAGAAAGTGATGGGGAACAAGGAATATATTGAGTCCGGCGGCATAGATGAAAGTGCCGATGAGGGTGATGACAAGTATGAAGAGAACGCGCTGTATGCAGACAGGATCGTTCCAATGCTTACGGATATTGGCGTCCACGATGATCTCCTTTGGGATGTGCCCATGGAATAAGGGAGTTCTCCCTGTTTAAATGTGAACACATTATATCACTATTTTCTCTTTAATGACACCAAAAGGAATTGTGGAAAAAATATTTTTGATGGTATAGAATAAGAATAAAATTAATTTCTTATTATAAATGCAGGAGCGGATGAATCGTATTTATTTTGAAATGCCGGCAGGACGCACGGATTGAAAAATGATTTCCATATATTTTCCGATATGATATAATCTAATTGAATTACAACGTATACTATGTAATTTGTCGTGAAGGCAAAGAGCGGTTTCAAGGGGAGCAGACGAATGGACAGTTTTGAGGAAATACTTCAAAAGAAGCATTTAAAACGTACGAAAGCGCGTGTCATGATCTTGAAGGTGCTCCAGAAGAGCCTGCCGATGACCGCGGGGGATGTATATGAAGCGGTGCGGAAGAGAGATACTAAGCTCAGTCTTTCTACGGTGTACCGTAATTGTGAAGCGCTGGCAAAAAAGGGACTGCTTCTCCGTTCGACGATGCTTGCTGACGGATTGACGAGGTATGAATATACGCAGGGTGACCATGTGCACCACGCGGTGTGCCTGTCGTGCAATAAGATTTTCCCTGTCGAGGTTCGTCTGGAACCGGAGTATAAAGACCGTCTGGCAGAAGAAAACGGATTTGAAGTGACGGAGCATCGTGTGGAAATTTACGGTTTTTGCAAAGAATGCAAGGCGCGGGGCATGGATAAGGAATTTAAAGAACGGATGATTTAAAGAAAGACAGGAAAGGCGGAGCGTATACGATGCGTTTTTTATTCCGTGCGTAACTGAAGGCGGGATTTAAAAAGTAAAAGGACATGAGGCGGCAGAGATGCCGTCTTTTTATGGTGCCCGCATTTCAAAAGAGGTGCCGGAAGGAAATCTTATGTGTATTTGTCATGCAATAATGATGAGTAAGATTTTTTCTATATCTGCAGTGCAGGGAATCTGTGGATAAATAAGGTGCTTACATGATAAAATATAAACAGATGTATATATAATTAATTATTTATGAAGAAGGAGGAGAGTGTATGGGTCTTATTAAAGCAGGAATGGGCGCGGTCGGAGGCGTACTGGCCGATCAGTGGAAGGAATTCTTCTATTGTGACAGCATGCCGCCTGATGTCCTCATGATGAAAGGACAGAAACGGACCGGCGGCCGCAGCTCGAACACAAGCGGAGAAGACAACATTATTTCCAACGGATCCGTCATTGCCGTCAACAACGGGCAGTGCATGATGATTGTGGAACAGGGCAAGGTCGTCGATCTCTGCGCCGAACCGGGAGAGTATACCTACGATCAGTCATCGGAACCGTCGCTCTTCACGGGCGGTCTGAATAAGGAAAGCGTCATCGCCGTATTCAAACAGATGGGAAGACGTTTTACCTTTGGCGGCGATACGGGGAAAGACCAGCGCGTTTATTTCTTCAACACAAAGGAAATCGTGGGGAACAAGTACGGTACGCCCAGCGAGATTCCGTTCAAGGTGGTTGATGCGGATACCGGGCTGAAATTGTCCGTCCGTATCCGCTGTTTTGGTGAATACAGTTACAAAATCGTAGATCCGATCCTCTTTTACACCAATGTGGCAGGCAACGCGTCGGACAGTTATGAGCGTTCCCAGATTGACGGCCAGCTGAAATCAGAACTGCTTACGGCTCTCCAGCCGGCATTTGCCAAGATTTCTGCCCAGCGCATCGACTACACCGATCTGGCGGGACACACGTTTGAAATTGCCGAGGCCCTGAATGAAGTGCTTTCCAAGAAATGGACGGAGCTCCGCGGCCTTGCTATCGTTTCTTTCGGTGTGAACAGTGTCAAGGCCAATGAGGAAGACGAAGCGAAGATCCAAAAGATCCAGATGGGCATGGCCATGTCAAATCCCGCTATGGGTGCGGGCGTTCTCGTAGACGCACAGTCTGACGCTATGCGTACGGCGGCGGGCAATGAAGGCGGCATGGGCGCGGCATTTGGATTTATGGGTATGAATATGGCAGGCGCGGCAGGCGGTATGAACGCGTCCAACCTGTACGGTATGGCAGGCCAGCAGCAACAGCAGATGCCCCAGCCGGCACCCGCGCCGGCACCTGCTCCCGCTCCCCAGCCGGCGGGCTGGAAATGTGCGGAGTGCGGTACGGGAGGAAATACAGGCAAGTTCTGCGCCAACTGCGGAAAACCCGCTCCCGCTCCTGCGGCTGAATGGACCTGCGCGGAATGCGGCACGAAGAATACGGGCAAATTCTGTGCCAACTGCGGCAAGCCCGCTCCTGCGGCTGATTGGACCTGCAGCGAATGCGGTACGCAGAATAAAGGCAAGTTCTGTGCCAACTGCGGACATCCCCGTCCGTAATGGAACAGTTGAGAGAAGGGCGGCGGGCATAGATTTACTGCTGCCCTGTCCCTATTTCACACTGCCGTTTTGTTTCCTTTATGGAAAAGGCGGCGATTATGGAAAAGGAGGTACTTATGGCTGATACTTCAGTAAGCTTTAAATGCCCCAATTGCAGCGCTCCTCTTGCATATGCTCCCGGCGCGGATCATGTGACCTGCGAATACTGCGGCACGGAACTGTCCATCGCTGATCTGGAAGCGTTCTACGCGGCGAAGGAAGAAAACGCGGCAAAAGCGGAAGAAGCGCGGCAGAAAAAGTGGGATACTGACGGTGCGGGAAAGGAATGGAGCGAAGACGAGGCGAAGATTCTCCGCGCCTTTACCTGTTCTTCCTGCGGAGCGGAAATCGTCTGCGATGAAAATACGATTGCCACGGAATGCTGCTACTGCGGAAACCCGACGATGATTGCCCAGCGTTATGATGGCGCTCTGCGTCCCGACTATGTGATTCCGTTCCAGAAGACGAAAAAGGATGCCCAGGAAGCCTTTAAAAATTTCTACAAGGGGAAATTACTCCTGCCGTCCAATTTCGTCAGCCAGAACCGGGTGGATGCGATTCAGGGCATGTATGTTCCTTTCTGGCTCTTTGACTCCAAAGTCACCGCTACCGCCAGCTACAAAGCGAAAAACATAAATACTTTCGTTGTCGGAAAGAATCAGATCACGGAAGAAAGGGTTTACCGGTGCGACCGTGAGGGAGAAATGAAATTTAACCGGGTACCTATGGACGGCAGTAAGAAAATGGACGATACATGGATGGAAAGTATCGGACCTTTCGATTATTCCACCATGGTTCCTTTTACCACGGCATACCTGGCAGGGTACCTGGCCGATAAGTATGATGTGCCGGCGGAAGAAATGGCGCCCCGCGCCGATGAGCTGGTAACAAATACCGCGCTTGCGCAGATGGACGGTACCGTCACCGGTTATACAAGCTGTAATCGGGAAGATGGTTTCGTGTCCAAAGATGAAAACACCGTTTCCTATGCCCTTGCGCCGGTATGGATTCTTTCCACCACTTATAACGGCACGCCGTACACTTTCATTATGAACGCCCAGAGCGGCAAGTTCGTGGGAAGCCTGCCGGTGGATAAAAATAAAGCATCCATGTACACGGCGGCGGCATTTGTCGTCTTCGTTCCCATCCTTTACTTCCTCATTAAAATGATGTTCGGTTCTTTATAAGGAGGCGGGACTATGAAAAAAATATTTCAGATCTTAGCGATGCTCCTTGCCGTCCTCTTTCTGCCCGTGATGTCTGACGCGGCGGAGATGCCGTCTTTCCATGACGGGGCGGATATCGTGAAAGGCGAGGCGGCCGCGGAAGTAAAGAACGCATTGGAAGCAGTAGAGAAGAAACATAATGTCCGTATCGCTGTTGTCACCCAGCCCTCCGTGGAGGGAATGAAAATCGGCGATTATGCCGATAAACTTCTCGGCACTGTGATCAAAGGCGGGGAAAAAGGAAATATGGTTCTCGTTCTTGATATGCAGGAACGCGACTGGTACATTGCCACCGATCCCAAAATGAAGGCGATGATTACCAATGATATAGGCATCAAACTTATGAAAGACGCCTTTGTAAGCAAGCTTTCCGCAGGGAATTACGCGGAAGCGTTCAAAGCTTATGCGGAGAAGGCAGACTTCCTTCTTTCCTACTATGAGAAAGAAGGGAAAGCGTACGATCCTGACGATCAATTCAGTTTTCTCGGACTGGGGATTGCCGCTGTCCTTTCCCTGCTCGGCGCCTTCGGCGTAAGGAACTACCTGATAGGAACGATGAGCAATGTGGAGCCCGGTGTGAACGCTTCCCACTATCTTGACAAAGACAGTTTCGCCGTGACCGGTGAGAATGACTACTACCTCTATACCAACCGTATCGTCACGCCCCTTCCTGAAAAGAAAGATGACGGTGTCGTCGGAGCAGGCGGCTCCATGGGCGGCGGAAACGGAGGCAACGGCGGAGGAGGCGGAAAGTTCTGACAATGCCTGAAAAGAAATAAATTTGTTATTCATGAAAAGTTGCCTCACCGGCTGGCGGGGTAACTTTTTTATCCATGAAGAAGAAAATCGAATCGCAGGGAACAGTTTCCATGGACCGCCTTTGCTTTGGCGGCCGTTACAGAAATCATGTTTCATTCCTGTGTTATAATGGGGAAAATCAATCCGTTTATTGGATGATGGAGAAAAACATGAATCTTCTTCTGCTTATTTTTACTTTTATAACCAACTGGATCGTGAGCGCTTCTTTTTGGGCGCTCTATTTTTTGTTTACTGTCCCTTTTTTCCATGAAGAGCTGGCAGGAAATTATGAACTTCTGACGGAGCGCATCCTGCAGCTTTCTCTGGCGTGTGTTCTTGTGCCTGCCGTTTTATCGGGAACAGGCGTCATGCAGTATTTCTTTGTCCGTGAAAACGGCGGGCGTAGGGCTGCGGGAGAAACGAAAATGTATTTGGAACGTCTGATGCGCGATATCTGCCGTCGGGGCAGACTGGAATTATCCGATTTCCGTCTTTATACGGCGAAAGCAGATGATTATAATGCCTGGGCAATCGGCGGAAACCATATCACCGTCACGGAACGTCTGCTGAATGAATTTCCCGAAGAAGAGATAAAAGGGATCCTTGCCCATGAGGTGGGACATCTGCAGAACGGGCACAGCCGCTTCGGTCTTTTGCGCTATGGTATGGAATGGTTCAGCGGTATCATTGTCTATGTTTACAGTGTGGTGACACTGCTCCTGGCATTTTTCCGCTGGATCCCGGTCTTGGGGATTTTTATAGGCATTGTCAATTTTTTTATCCTCATACAATATTATTTCCTGAAAATATTTCTGCAGATTCCTCTTTGGTTTTTCACACAGTTCGGCAGCAGGAGAAATGAATATGCCGCCGACGAATATGCCTGCGGTCTCGGACTGGGGATGGAACTTGCCGTCGGACTGGTCCACCTGGAACATATTTTCCACAGCGGCAGGCGGGACTGGTTTTCCCGTCTTTTTGACGACCATCCCGACATTCCCAGCCGGCTGGAACGGATAAGGAAAATCCTGATGGAAAGAGAACGCGGCTCTTTGGCGGGATAAGGAAACGGGGGAGTAAAATACAAAGCGGGAAGGGAATTTCCTCTTTGCGCTTTTGGCAGGATCATCCTTGCATCGGATTGAAATATATGGTATACTATGTACAGCAGAGGTGACTGTTAGTCATGTTGCTTCTGCGCCTCTTTTCAGCAAATGTTCCCCGACATTTGCAAAAAAATATACAAGGAAGTCGTCCCGGATCCCCATAACCCCCCGGGACGTTTTCCTTGCATGAGAAAACGGATATTTCCTGACAGACTTTGGTCTTGAGAAATATCCGTTTTGTTTTACCATCCGTTTTTTCTCCAGAAAGAGGGGAGGAAAAGGATGAGAAGCGTAAAAGATTCAAGCCGGCCCATAAGCATGGACAGGGCGACGACCATTTTTGTCATGGCAGGCATGGCCGACCAGTTGCAGGTGGCGCCGAATTGTCCCAGTGCCGGCCCCGAGTTGCTCATGGTGGCAATGGAAAGGCCCAGGGCAGAAGGAATATCCGCACCGCTTGCGGCGATAAGGGCGGTCCATAAAAAAATGGACATCGTATAGATGAAGAAGAAACAGAAAACCTCGAGGAGCATGGATTCGGAGAAGTTTTCTCCTCCTGCACGGGTCTGTATGACGGCCCGGGGGTGGAGTTTCTGGCGGAGAACGGCGGTCATGGATTTGAAAAGCAATATGATGCGCGTTACTTTCAGGCCGCCCGAAGTCGATCCGCCGCAGCCGCCGATGAACATGAGTATGAGCAATATGACCTGGGAAAAATGGGGCCATGTTTCAAAGTCGTAAGAAATAAATCCCGTGGTGGACGAAAGAGACGCCGAGGTAAAAAGCGCTTCCAGCAGTGCGGAAGGGGCGTACAGTCCGCTTTCCAGCATTAAATTTAAAGAGATAAGGATAGTGGCGGCGGCTACGATGGAAAGATAGACTTTAAATTCCGTATTTTCCCAAAGAACACGGATGCCCCGTTTCCATGCAGCCACATAGATGCCGAAATTGGCGCTGGAAATAACCATAAAAAATATGACGGACAGTTTCAGAGGCGTACTGCCATAAAAAGCGATGCTTTCATTCTTTGTGGAGAAACCTCCGGTGGCGATGGTGGAAAAGGCGTGATTTACCGCGTCGAAAAAGTTCATGCCGAGGAGTGTGTAAATCAATGCGGCAGAAACAGTAAAAAGCAGGTACACTGCAAAAAGAGCTTTCGCCATTTCTTTGATCCGGGGAACGGCACGGGAGGAATAAGGCCCCGTGCTTTCCGCATCAATCATGCGGGCGCTTCCTTTTCCGGCCTGCGGGAAGAGAGCCACAAAGATGACGATGATTCCCAGGCCGCCGAGCCAGTGGGTCAGGGAGCGGAAGAAAAGAATGCTTTTCGGCAGAACGGTTAAATCGGAAAAAACGGTGGCGCCGGTGCCTGTCAGACCTGAAATGCTTTCTACCAGAGCGTCCAGCGGAGAAAGGAGACCGGACAGGAAATAAGGGAAAAGGTAAAGAATGGAAATACATATCCATGACAGCGCGGTCACCGCAAGACCGTCGCGGGGATTCAAATTGATGACTTTTTTCTTGCCCTTATACCGCAGGAATGCGGACAGTAAAAAACAAAGCGCCATGGAGTAAATAAAAGGAAGAACCGGTTCTTCCCCGAACAGGGCGGTCAGCAGGGGAAGCAGGAGGACGAGACCGCATCCCGCAGTCAATTTGGCGATGAGTGCTGAAACGACGGTGGTATTCATAACGATTTCCTGCCTTTAAAATAAGGAAGGACTTTTGCCGAGCAGGGGGTACGGATCAGGATGATGACCCGGTCTCCTGCGGCAAGGATAGAGCGGCCGTCAGGGATATGTGTCGTTTCATTCCGGACATAAGCGCCTACAAGACATTCCGCCGGCAGACCGGCTTTCATGAGAGGAATGCCTTCGGCAGGAGCGCCGCTTTCCAGGATAACTTCCACCGCTTCCACCTGCGCCGATTCAAGAAGAGAGACGGAGACGACACTGCGGCTCCGCACATAACTCAAAACCTCGCCTGCCGCCAGAAGCCTGACTGACAAGGCGATATCCACGCCTACCTGTGTCATGAGATCCGCGTATTCCCCGCGGACGACGCGGACGATTGTCTTTTTCGCACCCAGGTGCCTGGCAAGGAGGGCGACAAGGAGATTCAGCCGTTCATCTTTCGTCGTGCAGATCACCACATCCGCTTCAGAAACGCCTTCCTGCATGAGAAGATCTATATCTGCCCCGTCGCCGCAAAGGACGATGGACTTTTTTAATTTGGAAGAAATATGCCGGCACTGCTCCGGATCAAGATCAATGACTTTTACGGATATACCGTCGGCTTCCAGCATGGGGACAAGCGCCGTTCCTGTCCGTCCCGCGCCGATAACAATGGCCTTTTTGATGTGTCTGGTACTGCTTTCCGCCATACCCTGGCTGAATTTTTCTATATTTTCCGGCGCGCCGATGAAGTAAGCGTTGTCGTAAGGGAGCAGGCAGTCATTGCCGTGGGGGATAATCATCTGATGATCACGGAAAATCATGGCGGCAAGGATTTCATCAGGCAGTTCCAAATCTTTGAACGGTATATGAATATAAGGAGATTGGCGCTGTATCCGTGTCTCATACAAACGGACGCGGCCATTGGCGAAATCTCCCACGTTAAGGGCGGCGGGCGTCATGAGGATGCGCCGTATTTCTTTTGCCGTGACCAGCTCAGGACTCAGAACCAGGTCAATGTCAAAATTTTCCTGGAGATATTCGGTGGATTCCTGAAGGAATTTCGGGTCGCGGATGCGGGCAATCGTGTGGGGGATTCCATTTTTCTTCGCCAGCATGGAAGCAAGAATATTCACCTCATCCATTTCGGTCACCGCCACGAAAACAGATGCATCCCGTATATCGGGATCCCGTGTGAAATCCGGACTTGTCCCGTTGGCGGTGATCGTGAGTACATCCAGCGAGTCGCGGACTTTGGATAACTTTTCTTCATCAGAATCGGCGACAACCACATCATGCTGCTCATTGGAGAGAAGCTCGGCAATCGTATAGCCCAGATGCCCCGCGCCTAAAATTACGATACGCATGAAAACTCCTTAATCATAAAATGACAGGTAAAATATCTTGGGTAATTCATCTTTTCTTATTTTATCACAGAGAAAACCGCAATGAAAAAATCCCGCCATATGGGGGAGCGGGATTTTTTCGGATCGAGGAGATCCGTATGAATCTGCCGGGGATGGAGGGGATCCTGTATACCGTTACCGATTCATCAGACTTTCATTAAATCAGAACAGTGGGTTTACAGTATATTAAAAAATATCTATTGAAAGGCACACAGGAGAAAATCCCCGACACGATGGTGGAAACAGTACTCTGCTTCCATCCCCATTGTACCACAAAAAGAAGAGGAATCAAACCGAAAGAAGAACCATGCAGCAAGCCGGTTTTCCCCTGCTGAAATCGGTACGTATGGCAAGAAGATAAAAGCTATCAGCTGTGAGCTGTCAGCTGTTAGCTGTGAGCAGTTAGCTGTGAGCTGTGAGTTAAAAGCCGAAGCATATGATTTCCATTAGGTGTCATACGAAACAT
>OMEJ01000248.1_pt1 | contig 55535 bp, 57 predicted proteins | sample 1645361 | NCBI WGS metagenome assembly OMEJ01 (sample SAMEA103958156, study PRJEB25191) | human gut metagenome
ATGCCCACGTCGGGCACGATGGGCAGGTCGTTCTCCCCGTGGCAGTCGCAGTAGGGGGACACGTCGATGACAAGGCTGATATGGAACTGGGGACGGCCGTCCACTACCGCCTTGGCGTACTCCGCCATGCGGCAGCCCAGCTCCTCCATGGCCGCGTCGTTGCCAGGGCGGATGGCGTCGGTGTTGCACACCGCAATACAGCGGCCGCAGCCCACGCACTTGTCCCAGTCGATGGACGCCTTGCGATCCTCCCCAAAGGTGATGGCGCCGTGGGCGCACTGGGTGGCGCACCGGCGGCAGCCCACACAGCGGCGGGGCGCCACCATCGGCTTGCCCTGGGCGTGCTGCTCCATCTTGCCCCGGCGGGAGCCGCAGCCCATACCCAAGTTCTTGATGGCGCCGCCAAAGCCGGTCTGCTCATGCCCCTTGAAGTGGGACAGGGAGATGATCACATCGGCCTCCATGATGGCCTTTCCGATCTTGGCCGTCTGGATGTACTCCGCCCCCTCCACGGGCACCTCCACGTCGTCGTTGCCCCGCAGGCCGTCGCCGATGATCACCTGGCAGCCGGTGGACAGCGGGGAGAAGCCGTTCTCATAGGCTGCGTCCAGGTGCTCCAGGGCGTTTTTCCGGCTGCCGGGATACATGGTGTTGCAGTCGGTGAGGAAGGGCTTGCCGCCCAGCTCCTTCACCACGTCCACAACCGCACGGGCGTAGTTGGGACGCAGGTAGCTGATGTTGCCCAGCTCGCCGAAGTGCATCTTGATGGCGACAAACTTACCCTCCAGGTCTAGGTCGGCAATGCCGGCCCGCTTGATCAGCTTTTTCAGCTTGGTAGGCAGGCCGTCGCCGAAGGCCTCAGTATGAAAATCAGTAAAATAAACTTTGGATACGGACATGATGTTTCCCCTCACTCATATGTAGAATATCTTACTTATGCAAAGAAACTCGCTTTGCTTCCAGAATACCCGGGATGATGGCGCACAGGGAACCGGCCACGATCAGGATAATACCCACCAGCATGTTCTGGGAGATGATCTCGCCGTGAATCATCCAGGCCAGCACCGGCGCCAGAGCCGGCTTGAAGAAGTAGACCAGGGAGACCACACTGGCGGGTTGGTACTCCATGGCAAGGAAATAGCAGCAAAAGCCGATGCCCGCCACACCTACCGACACAAACAGCACATAGGGCAGGTTTTGCAGGGTGTACCCCGCGAAGATAGGGATGTTGGCAAACTCGCTGAGCCCAGCCCCGGTGAGCATCTGAGCCAGGGCGGGAATGTGGGACAGGAGAATGAACACCAGCAGAATCAGGCTGCCGAAGAAGAAGCTGAAGCAGGTGACCACTGCCCCGCCGTACTGGGCGCACTTGCGCTTGCCCATGACTCCGTAGAAGGAGAACAGAATGGTGGACAGCAGAGCCAGCCCTGTCCCCAACAGGTTCACCGAGGTCTGGAAGGGATTGATGATGGCGATGGTGCCCGCCACCTCCAGCACTAGGGCGGCAATATGCCGGGGTAAAATAGGCTCCTTCAGCAAAAAGAAGGCCAAAAAGGTGACAAATACCGGGTTGCAGCTAAAGAGCACCGCCGCCACCGACGAGCCGGCGTAGTTCACCGACACGTGGAGGATGGGCATACTCAGGGCGATGCCCAGGAGACCCAGCAGGGCGAAGTAGGCCACACTCTTGCCATCCAGCCGCTCTCCCCTCTTTTTCAGGGTGTGAAGGGCCAGGGGCAGCAGAATGAGGAAACCCACCGAAAACCGGCACAGAGTCAGCTGCATAGAGTTGAGCTGCCCAGAGATAAATTTCAGTACCACCTCATAGGAGGTGAACATGATGATGGTGACTACAATAAAAAAGTAACCTTTTTTTGCCCCCATGGCAGCCCCTTCTTCCTATTTTTTATATGGTTCAGTATAGCACATGTTACCAGGAGAAACAAGGTCACTCCATCAGGGCCAGAAATTCCTCCTGAGTCAGAACGGGCACGCCAAGCTCCTGGGCCTTGCGCAGCTTGGAACCGGCGGCCTCCCCGGCCACCACATAGGTGGTCTTTTTCGATACGGAACCCGCGGCCTTGCCGCCCCGGTCCTCGATCATCTTGGTGGCCTCGGCACGGGTAAAGCGGTCCAGCGTGCCGGTGAGCACAAAGGTCTTGCCGGCGAAGCGCTGGTCCTCCCCCTTCTGCTCGGCCTGCATGTTCACCCCGGCCTCCTTGAGGCGGGCGATGAGGTGCTGACTCTGGGGGCTGGCAAACCAGTCCACAATGCTCTGGGCGGTGATGGCGCCGATGTCGTCCACCTGGGTCAGCTCCTCCACTGTGGCCGACTGGAGGTTGTCCAGGGAGCCGAAGCGCTGGGCCAGGATCTTGCCCGCCTTCTGCCCCACCTGGCGGATGCCGAAGGCAAAGAGCAGCCGGGACAGATCCTGGCTCTTGGACTTCTCGATGGCGGAGAGCAGGTTCTGGGCGGATTTTTTGCCCATGCGTTCCAGCTCGGCCACGTCCTCCTCGCGGAGGAAATAGAGGTCACCGGGGGTCTTGACCAGCCCCGCTTTCACCAGGTTCTCCACCACCGCGATGCCAAGGCCCTCGATGTCCATGGCGTCCCGGCTGGCAAAGTGGGCCAGGTTGCGCAACAGCTGAGCGGGACACTCAGCTCCGGTACAGCGGATGTGGGCGCCGTCCTCATCCCGGGCCACCGGCGCGCCGCACTCGGGGCACACCTCCGGGAAGCGGTAGGGTACGGCGTCAACCGGCCGCTTTTCCATTACTACGGATAGTACTTCGGGGATAATTTCCCCTGCCTTGCGCACCAGCACGGTGTCGCCGATGCGGATGTCCTTTTCCGCGATAAAATCCTGGTTGTGGAGGGTGGCATTGGTCACCGTGGTGCCGGCCAGACGCACCGGCTCCAGCACCGCCTTGGGAGTGAGCACGCCGGTACGGCCTACTTGAATTACAATATCGGTAAGGCGGGAAGGCTTTACTTCCGGGGGATATTTATAGGCGGCGGCCCACCGGGGGAATTTCGCTGTGGAGCCCAAGGTCTGGCGCTGGGCCAGATCATCCACCTTGATGACCGCCCCGTCGATGTCGAAGGGGTAGTTCTCCCGGCCCTCTCCGATTGCCTGCACCTGTGCCACTGCCTCCTCAATGGAGGAGCAGATGACATGGGGAATCACCTTAAAGCCCTTGTCCGCCAGGTAGTTAATGCCCTCAGTGTGGCTGTGGAAGTCCTCGTTTTCCGCCCACTGGATGTTGAAGACCGCAATGTCCAGCCGACGCTGGGCGGCGATTTTCGGGTCCAGCTGCCGCAGGGAACCTGCGGCGGCGTTGCGGGGGTTGGCAAACAGGGCCTCTCCCCGCTTCTCCCGTTCCTCGTTGAGGGCGTGAAATACTTTTTTTGGCATATAGACCTCGCCCCGGACAATGAGAGTCCCAGGTACATCAGGGATAGACAAGGGAATAGACTTTATGGTCTTTAAATTCTCCGTCACGTCCTCGCCTACCAGGCCGTCGCCCCGGGTGGCCCCCCGGACAAACTGGCCGTCCTGGTACTCCAGAGCCACAGACAGGCCGTCCACCTTGGGCTCCACGGAGTAGCTTACCTTGGGCTCCACCCCACGTACCCGCTGGTCAAAGGCGCGCAGCTCGTCAAAGTCGAACACGTCCTGAAGGGACTCCAGAGGCACCCGGTGGGTGACCTGGGTGAAGGACTCCAGGGCCTTGCCACCCACCCGCTGGGTGGGCGAGTCGGGGGTGACCAGTTCGGGGTGTGCCCCCTCCAACTCCTCCAGACGGCGCAGCTTATGGTCGTAGTCGTAGTCGGACATGGTGGGGTCGTCCTTGACGTAGTATTCGAAGTTTGCCTGGTTCAGCTCTTTGCGCAGTTCCAGGATCTCTTGTGCGTCTGACATGGGTTCCTCCCTTTCTTCATTGCCCGGCGTCCAGATAGGCCTGGGGTACTTGGCCTACGATCACCGTCTCGGCCACGCACAGCTCGGTCTCGCTCACCGTCTCCACCGCCCCGCCGGGCAGCATCAGGGTCAGAGGTACGGTCAGCTTCAGGCAGATGCGGTGGAGGGTCTGGTTGACCCCGGCGGAGATGAACTCACTGAAAAATTCCCCGTCCACCGTGCCCACCGTCATGGCGTGGACCTTTAAGGTGGGGCCTAAGCCCCAAAGAATATCCAGATCCACCAGACTGCCCAGAGGCACCTGGATCTGGGACACGTCCACCCCCTCCAGGGCCTCCAGCACGTCGGCCACCAGCTGAGCACGCAGGAGATTCAGGGCAGCCATGTCGGAGGTCAGGGCGGTGATGGCGCCGCTGCTGTCCCGCTGGATGGTGACAAAATCGTCATAGCTCACCCCACGCTGGGCCAGGTCCTCCACCACCGTCTCCTCAGCCACGGCGGTGATGGCGTTCTGGGCCTGAGCCTGGGCGGCCAGCACCACCATGGGGCGCAGACGGGCCTCCAGGACGGCGGTACATACCAATACCACAACCGCGGCGACTCCCAAGGTGATCGTCCAGGGGGCAAGCTGTTTTCCTTGTCGTCTATTATGCCGCAAACGGTAGCGAACCATACAGCGGCGAATTTCCCGGCGCATCCCAACACCCCCTCAGGGCAGGGTATGCGCCGGGAAGCTTGGCTTATTCGTGTTCGCCCAGCAGCTCCTCCACCGCCAGCAGCACGCCCAGTCGGCCGGACTCAAAGGTCAGGCCGCCCTGGAGATAGACGGTGTAGGGCTCCCGCATGGGGGCATCGGCGGACAGCTCGATGGACGCGCCCTGAATGAAAGCGCCTGCTGCCATGATGACGGGGCAGTCGTAACCCGGCATGTCCCAGGGCTCAGGGGTGACGTAGGAGTCCACCGGGGCACCGAACTGGATGCCCTTGCAGAACTTCTTCAGGGCCTCTGGCTCCCGCATGTGAATCATCTGGATGATGTCGTGGCGTACCTGGCTGGAGTGGGGCTCGGTCTCGTAACCCAGCAGCTCCATCACCCGGGCGGCGAACACGGCGGTCTTCACCGCCTGGGCCACCGTGTGGGGGGCCAGGAACAGGCCCTGGTACAGCAGCCGGTTGTTGCCCAGGGTGGAGCCGCACTCAGCACCGATGCCGGGCACGGTGAGGCGCATAGCTGCCCCCTCCACCAAGTCCTTGCGCCCAGCGATATAGCCGCCGGTAGGAGCCAGGCCACCGCCGGGGTTCTTGATGAGAGAGCCTACCACCAGGTCGGCCCCTACATGGGTGGGCTCCAGGGTCTCCACAAACTCGCCGTAGCAGTTGTCCACCAGGATGGTGGCGTTGGGGTTGGCAGCCTTGATGACCTTGCACATCTCCCCGATCTCGGCCACAGACAAAGAAGCACGGGTGGCGTAGCCCTTGGAGCGCTGGATCAGCACTGCCTTCACCCGGGGATCGGCGGCCGCTTTGGCCATGCCCTCCAGGTCAGGTTTGTTGTCAAGCAGTTCTACTTGCCGATACTCGACGCCGTAGTCTTTCAGAGAGCCGTGGCCCTTGTTCACCACCCCGATGACCCCCAGCATGGTATCGTAGGGCGCGCCCACAGCGGACACCAGCACATCCCCCGCCTTCAGGCAGCCGTACAGGGCGCTGGCGATGGCGTGGGTGCCGTTGACAAACTGGATGCGCACCAGAGCGGCCTCGGTGCCGAAGATCTGGGCGTAGATTTCGTCCAGCTTATCCCGGCCCAGGTCGTCGTAGCCGTAGCCGGTGGTTCCGGCAAAGTAGGCATCGGCCACCCGGTGATCCTGGAACGCCTCCAGCACCCGCTGGGTGTTCTCCTGGGCTATGGCGTCAATGCGGGCAAACTGCTCCCGCAGCTCGGTCTGGGCCTGCTCGCCCAGCTGACGCACTTGCTTGCTAATGTGTAAAGCCATTTTCCTTCTCAGTCCTTATTCTTTCTTTATTTCATGGGTTCCAGCTTCCGGCCCACAAAGGCCAGCAGCAGGTCGGCGCAGTGTTTGGCGTCGTTTAAGTCGGCCATCTCCACGGGGGTGTGGATGTACCGGCAGGGGATGCTCACCCCTCCGGTGAGCACGCCCAGGCGGGTGGTGTGGATGGCGCCCGCATCGGTGCCGCCCGCCCGCATAATGTCCTTCTGGATGGGGATATCTGCGGTCTGGGCGGCCTCCTCCAGAGCGGAGACCACGGCGGGGTGACAGATGACGGAAGAGTCCATCACCTTGATGGCTGCACCCTTGCCCAGCTGAACCGTACCGCAGCGTTCGCTGCCTGGGGTGTCGTCCACGTCAGTGACGTCTACCGCCAGAGCGTAGTCCGGGTCGATGGCCCAGGCCGCTGTCTTAGCTCCCCGCAGGCCTACCTCTTCCTGGACAGAGAAAACCAGGTACAGGTCGTTGGGGCAGTCCTCCAGCCGCGCCAGCACGTCCAGGAGGACAGCGCAGGCAATGCGGTTATCAAGGTAAGGGGAAATCACTTTATCCCCGTTGCTAATGGCGGGCGTGTCGTATACCGCCGTATCCCCTACCTGAACCAACTTCTTGGCGGAATCCTGGTCGGCAGCGCCGATGTCCACATAGCAGGAGTCCAGCTTGAGCCCCTTGAGCTCTGCTTTCTCCTCCTTGGCAAACACCCCCCGCACCCCGTTTTTAAAGCGCACGGGAGTGTACAGGGCCTCGCTGGCGGCGATGCCGCCCACCCGGCCCAGACGGAGGAAGCCCTCCTTCTCAATATGGGTGACAATAAAGCCGATGGAGTCCATGTGGGCGCACAGCATCACCCGGGGGCCGGAGCCCTTCTTGTGGACAATCAGGTTGCCCAGGGTATCGGTAGTCACCTCATCGGCGTAAGGGGCAGCCAGACGGGCGATGGCCTCCCGCACGTCTCCCTCGTCCCCGGAGGGGCCGTGGGCGGCATTGAGGGTTTTGATCCGTTCAAACAGTTCCATGGAAAAACCTCCTATTTCGTGGCCTGATCGGCCAGAAACAGCCGGGTCAGCTTCAGCATATTTTCAAAGTCGGCAAAACTGCCCACGCTGGCCGGGGCGTGGAGGTATCGCACGGCGGCGGACACAGCCGCCACCCGCACGCCGGCCTTGGTGCGCTGGATGGTGCGGGCATCATTGCCTCCGGCCAGATACTCCTTGGTCTGCCAGGGGATGCCGTTGTCCTCCGCCAGACGGCGCAGGTCCTCAAAGAGTCCCCGGTCATAGATGGTGCCCCCATCCATGTAGGAGATCACCGGCCCCTTCCCCGGGGCGCACACCTTCCGATGCTCCTCCACGGCGGGGCTGTCGGCGGCGGTGGTGGTCTCCAGCACCAGGGCCACCTCCGGGGTTACAGAAAAGGCGGCGGCGAAGGCACCCCGGGTGCCCACCTCCTCCTGGGCGGTGAAGGCGAAGGTCACATCCAGGGGCAGCTCCTCCTGAAGGAGTTTCAGCATCACGGCGCAGCCCACCCGGTCGTCGATGGCCTTGGCCTTGAAGAAGTTGCTGCCAAGGGGTTCTCCTTCACAGACAAAGGACCCATAGGTGCCGGGCTCTGCCATCTCCTCGGCCTCCTCCCGGCTGGAAGCGCCGATGTCGATATACAAAGCCTCGGTCTTGGGCACCTTCTTCATGTCCTCCCGGGAGAGCATGTGGATGGCCTTCATGCCGATGACGCCGGGAATTTTCTTGGGACCCAGCACTACCGGCTTGCCCAGAGCCACCCGGCGGTCCACGCCGCCCACGAAGTCAAAGCGGAGGAAGCCGTCCTCGGTAGCCCGGGTAATGATGAGGCCCACCTCGTCCATATGGGCGGCCAAAAGCAGGCGGTTGCCTGTGGGCTTCTTGCCCTTCTTAAAGACGATGAGGTTGCCCAGAGCGTCGGTGCGGATGGAGTCGGCGTAGGGCTCGGCTTGGGTGCGGATGAAGTCCCGCACGGCTCCCTCGTCTCCGGATACGCCGTTGAGGGCGCACAGCTTGTTCAGAAGCTCTCTCACAGGGCTCCCTCCTTTCCCACCCGGCGGATAAACTCAGCCAGCAGCCGGGCGGTGTCCTCCATGTCACCCTGGTGGGCGGTCTCGATGGGGGTGTGCATATAGCGAAGGGGCAGAGACAGCACTCCAGTGGCGATGCCCTCCCGGCTCACCTGGAGAGGCCAGCCGTTGGTGCCGCTGGAGCCCGACATGACCTCCAGCTGGACATTCAGGTCCATCTCCTTGGCGCACCGGCGCATGAGGTCCGAGATCCACTTGGTGCAGTTGGGTCCCAGGCCGATGACCGGGCCCTTCCCCAGGGGGAAGGTCTTGTCCTTGGAGGCGTCAGGGCTGTCCCCATGGGTCACGTCCACCGCCACGCACAGGTCGGGCCGGAGCCCGTAGGCGGCGGTGATGGCGCCGGTACTGTGGGTTTCCTCCTGGGTGGAGCCCAGGACCATGAGGTCCACGTCCAGCTCCTCCCCTTCCAGCAGCTCCAAGGCCCGGAGCAGCAGCACAAAGCAGGCCCGGTCGTCCAGGGCCTTGCCGCTCAAAAGGTCCTTACCCAGGGCAAGACACCCCGTCCGGTAAACGGCCGGGGTGCCGATGGGAATGGCCTTGGCCTCCTCTTCCGTAAGGCCCAGGTCCAGATACAGTTCCGAGATAGGCTGGGATTTGTCCATGTCCTCCCGGCTCTGGATGTGTGGGGGCAGACAGGCCACCACGCCAAGCCGGGGCGGGTCGGTGAGGACAGTGAGCTCCCGGTCGGGGAGCATCCGGGGGTCAACGCCCCCCAGAGGGGCAAAGCGGAGATAGCCCTCCTCCTGCCCGGTGATGATAAACCCGATCTCGTCCAGGTGGGCGTCCAGCAGGACCTTTTTGGCCCCCGGCTTGCCGCAGGGCCGCAGGCCCACCACATTGCCCATGCGGTCCAGATAGGCCTCCCCCACCAGGGGGCTCAGCATATCCAGCGCCACACGAGCCACCGCCCCCTCAAACCCACTGGGGCCGGGGGCGGCGGAGAGACGGTTGATAGCGGAAAGATAGTTCAACGCAGTTTGCCTCCTTGGCAGCTTCCTTACAGTTCCTGGACCAGCTTTTTGAATACCTGGCCGCGCTCCATAAAGTTCTTGAAGTGGTCAAAGGCAGCGCAGGCGGGAGAGAGCACCACCACGTCGCCCGGCTTTGCCGCCTGGCGGGCGGCGGCCACAGCGGCAGCCAGGTCCTCGGTCTCGGCCAGGATCATGCCGCTCTCGGCGTAGCCGGGAGCCTGCTCAACCGCCTGACGGATGGCCCCGGCGGTGTTGCCGGTGAGGAACAGGGCCTTTACGTGGCCTACGATCTCCACGCCAAGCTGAGTAAAGGGCACACCCTTGTCGTAGCCGCCGGCAATCAGGATGATCTTCTGGTTGAAGGACTCCAGGCAGGCGGTGGTGCGGCTGGGGCTGGTGCCGATGGAGTCATTGTAGTACTTCACGCCGTCCAGCTCCCGCACCAGCTCGATGCGGTGCTCCACGCCGTGGAAGCGGCGGGCCACGGCCCGCACGCACTTGTCGGGGACCAGACCGTCCACCGCGGCGATAGCGGCCATGTAGTTTTCAATGTTGTGCACGCCGGGCAGCTGGATGTCGCTGAGAGGCAGTACCTCCCGGCTGCCCATCTCGTTGGTCAGCCAGATGGCGTTGTCCCGGAGATAGACGCCCTCCTCCAGGCGCTCCTTGCGGCTGAACCAGGTCACCGGGCACACTGCCTCGGCGGCCATGGAACGGGTGACCTCGTTGTCATAGTTGAGGATGAGCCGGTCGCCCTCTCCCTGGTGCAGGAAGATGTTCTTCTTGGCGTTGGTGTACTCCTCCATGGTGTGGTGGTAGTCCAGGTGGTTGGGGGCCAGATTGGTGATGACGGCGATGTTGGGGCTCTGCTCCATGGTCATCAGCTGGAAGGAGGACAGCTCCAGCACAGCATAGTCCTCCGGGTCCATGTCGGCCACGTCAGGCAGCAGAGGCTTGCCGATGTTGCCGCCTACATAGACGGTCTTGCCCGCCTCCTTCAAAAATTCCGAGATGATGGTGGTGGTCGTCGTCTTGCCATCGCTGCCCGTCACGGCCACCAGGTGGCTGGGGCAGGTCTGGAAGAAGACCTCCATCTCCGAGCTCAGGGCGGCTCCGTTCTCCACGGCCTGAGCCAGCTCCGGGGTGTTGGGGCTGAGGCCCGGGGTGCGGAAGATAAGCTCCCCGCCCAGGTCCTTCAGATAGTCCGGACCAAGCACCAGCGTGGCTCCCAGGCTCTCCAGCTCCTGGGCCAGGTCGGCAACCTTCTCCCGGTTTGCCTTGTCACGCACGGTGACCTTCACGCCCGCGCGCAGCAGCATTTTGATCAGGGGCACATTGCTGATGCCCATACCGATCACCGTTACAGACCGGCCGCTGAGTTCCTCTAAATATTCCGTAATGGTGGACATATGCGTCCTCCTCCCATCGAAGTGATTTCAGATTCTTTGGATGCCTGGTCCCTAGCCAAGCATACCTAAAAATATATTATCACACCCCTGGAAAAATTTCAATCAGGAAGGGGGCACTGGAACTGCTTTGTCCTCATTTTTCCCCCAAAAGACGGAATTTTATTTGACAGAATGGTTTTTTTCCTGTATCATAGCTTGGCAAGCAAGCTGGACAGCCGCGCGGGCGGGGCGAAAGGCCCGTCTGTGAGGAAAGTCCGGGCTCCACAGGGCAAGGATAACGGATAACATCCGCCGGGGGCGACCCTAGGAAAAGTGCAACAGAGATATACCGCTGGCGGCTTGCCGCCAGTAAGGGTGGAAAGGCGAGGTAAGAGCTCACCCGATGGCTGGGAACAGCCCATCGCTGTAAACTCTATCCGGAGCAACGCCGTGGAGGGACAATAGGTTGGCCCGACCGTCCCGGGGAGGCGGCTGGAGCGCGTCGGCAACGGCGCGTCGAGATAGATGGCTGTCTTAAAAGACAGAACCCGGCTTACAGGCTTACTTGTACCAAAAACAGGCATGCGCATCTGCGCATGCCTGTTTTTTGCCTATTGGATGCCTTTGGATAATTCCAGCACCCGGCGCAGGCGCTCCCGTTCCGCCTGTTCCTGAAGTGCCTGAGCGGAAGAAGCCGCAGACGGAGATGGCCTCTCCCCTTCCCGGGTCCGGCGGCGCTCCTCACCGGCTCTTTGGCGTTGGAGCCAGCGCTGGGTGTCACGGTCTATTGTGGATGCAATAAACCGGAAAACCATCTGAGTTTGAGAATTGAGCTGTGGATAGAGCGAAAGCGCGGTTTCAGAGGTTAGATTTTCACGGCTTACCCGGGATCCATAGTCCAGTAGAGCAGAAAACAGCCAGCCCCTCTGTTCTGGAGGCAAGCCGTTGATCATAGGAGCATTATCAAAGTAAATTAAAAAACTCTTTTTTTCATTGCACAAAATATGTTCTCCTTTCCTTCTTTTACCTTAGGAGAAATATCCTGCTTTGTTGTACGATTTCGTGCAGTAACTGTCCCTGTTACAGTAATAGTGAAAGCAAAAGTCAATGTCTCTGTGATAGTCAGTGTGCCCCGGTGGGGCTGCTTTGCGGGCAGAGAAAAAATTTTTTCAGAAATTTTTCAGCTTGTGCAATAAAATCCTCTCCTGGTGCATTTCATAGTCAGAAGCGCAAAACAACACACAAGGAAAGCGAGGAATTTACTATGAAGAAATCTTATATCGCCGCCGCTCTGGCTCTCACCAGCTGCCTGGTCCTGGGGACCGCCGCCGCCAGCCAGTCCAAGACTGTGACCGCTACCTTCCGCCCCGACATGACCCTGAAGGTCAACGGTACCACCTACACCGTCCGGGACACCACCGGAGTCCGGGTCTCCCCCCTGGTCTACAACGGAACCACCTACCTGCCTCTGGCCTCCCTGAGCCAGCTGCTGGGAGCGGAGGTCTCCTGGGACCAGAACACCCAGACCATCCTCATCCACGACGACGATTCCGCCTCCGACTACATCGGCGAGGCCAAGGCCAAGGAGATCGCCCTGAGCCACGCCGGGCTGTCCGCCAACAAGGCTACCTTCCTGGAGCTGAAGCTGGACCGGGAGGACGGCCGGATGGTCTATGAGGTGGAGTTCTACTCCGGCAACAAGGAGTACGACTACGAGATCGACGCCGTCACTGGCACCATCGTGGGCTATGACTACGACATCGAGAACTACACCATCCCCTCTACCGGCAATACGGGCACCAGCTCCGGCAACTATATTTCCCGGGAGAAGGCCCAGCAGCTGGCCCAGGCCAAGGCGCCTAATGCCACCCTTATCAAGCTGGAGTTCGACTTTGACGACGGCCGGGCCGTATACGAGGGCGAGCTGCGGGAGGGCCGCACCGAGTACGAGTTTGAGATTGACGCTGCCACCGGCAACTTCATCAAGTGGGAGCAGGATCGGGACTGAGCCTCAATCAAGTGGCAAAAAGAGACAGATAACGAAACAGGGACCCGCCGGTTGGCGGGTCCCTGTGTTTTGCCTTATCGAGCAGAGGCAAAGCGAAGCTTTGCAGGAAGCTTTTTTGCCTACTTTTTTCTCGAAAAAAGTAGGTTACTGTTCCCAGTTGTGGTAAACGTTCTGAACGTCGTCGTTGTCCTCGAGAGCGTCGATGAGCTTCTCCATGTTCTTGATGTCGGCCTCATCGGTGAGCTTGACGTAGTTCTGAGGCACCATCTGCACGGAAGCCTCCAGGAAGGTGTAGCCCTTGGCCTCCAGAGCCTCGGAGACGGCGGGGAAAGCGTCGGGATCGGTGTAGATCTCAAAGACCTCGTCGTCGGCCTGCATATCGTCGGCACCGGCTTCCAGAGCGTCCATCATCACGGTATCCTCGTCCAGGTCCTCGCTGTCCAGGACGATGACGCCCTTGCGGTCAAAGCTCCAGGACACGCAGCCGGTGGCGCCCAGGCCCTTGCCGTACTTGTCCAGCAGGTGACGCACTTCGGGGGCGGTGCGCTGACGGTTATCGGTCAGAGCGTCCACGATGACGGCCACGCCGTTGGGGCCGTAGCCCTCGTACACCACGCTCTCGAAGTTGTCGGTGTTGCCCGCGCCCAGAGCCTTGTCGATGGTGCGCTTGATGTTGTCGTTGGGCATGTTGGCAGCCTTGGCCTTGGCAATAACCGCGGCCAGGCGGGAGTTGTTGGCGGGATCGCCGCTGCCGCCGGTCTTGACGGCCACGATCATCTCACGGGCGATCTTGGTAAAAATCTGAGAGCGCTTGGCGTCGGCCGCGCCCTTGGTCTTTTGAATATTGTGCCACTTGGAATGTCCGGACATAGTATCGTTCCCTTCTCTTTTTTCGGTTCAAATAGCGGAGGTATTATACCACTCCCCCGGGCGTTTGACAACCCCGTGGGGAGAAAGAAGCTATTATCTAAACGGTTTTCCGTCGATATCCAGTACCTCACGGCGGTGGAAGGTGACAAAATCGGGGGCATACTCGGGGTAGGCCTGACAGAAGGCCGCCCGGATGAGCTCCGGGTTGAGTCCCGGATTCTGGGCGCACAGCACCGCGTCCAGGGTGAGGGTGTCGCTCTGGCACTCCAGATTGAAGCCCTTGATGAGCGGAATGAGATCCACCTCGGTGTAGCCCTTTTTGGACTTGTTGGACTTCTTCTGCATCACCAGACTCTCCCGGCTCAGCAGCTCCCGCATGGCAGGTTCCGAGGCCTGAGGACGGCCCTCAGAGTACTCAAAATTGATGATGTAGTTCACATAGGCCAGCTCTTTGAGCTTGCGCTCGGCGGGGTAGCACTGGTGAATGATGATCCCCTCAGGCATAGCCGCAGTAAGCCGGGCAGGAACCTCTTCAGCGGTGGCTCCCCCCACCAGGCCAAACTCCAGAATCTCACACTGGCTGGAGTAGCCCACCGACAGGGGCAGGGCGATGGACACGAAGGGGTGCTTATGGAAGCCCTGGGTATGCTTGATTTCAATGCCGGCCCGGGTGAAGGCCCGCTGGAAGGTGCGCATCAGGTCCAGGTGGGAGATATACTTGGCCCGGCCGGTCTTAGAAAAGAGCAGACGGTCAGCCATTGCACACCCCTCCTTTCAGCAGGCGGTTGGCTCCACAGCCGGAACAGCGGGTGCGGCAGTCCGGGGTGGTCTGGGACTGGTAGCACAGCTCCCGCTCATGCCACAGGAAGGCGGGGGTGACCATGGGGTCGATACGGCACCAGGGGAATACCTCGTCCCGGGGCCGCTCCCGGTGGGCGTAGAAGTCGCCGTCCAGACCGCAGGCGGACAGGGCGTCCATCCAGCGCTGGAAGTCAAAATACTCGCTCCAGGAGTCGAACTTGGCCCCGTTCTGCCAGGCGTGCTCCAGCACGTCGGCCAGGCGGCGGTCGCCCCGGGAGAAGATGGCCTCCAGATAGCTGGTCTGGGGGTCATGCCAGTTGTAGGTGATGGAACGGTCCCGCTTCAGAGCGTCCCGCAGCAGGTTCACCCGCCGCTGGTACTCCTCCACCGGGATCTGAGCGTCCCACTGGAATGCGGTGTGGGGCTTGGGGACAAACCAGGAGGTGGATACGGTGATACGCACCCCGCGGGCGCGGTTGGGAGTACACTCCCGCCAGCACTGGTATACTTTCCGTGCCAGATCGGCGATGCCCAGCACGTCCTCGTCGGTCTCGGTGGGCAGGCCCAGCATGAAGTAGAGCTTCACGCCGCTCCAGCCGCCGGAGAAGGCGGTGCGGCAGGACTGCAGCAGGTCCTCCTCCCGCAGATTCTTGTTGATGGCGTCGCGCAGACGCTGGGTGCCCGCCTCCGGGGCAAAGGTCAAACCGCCCTTGCGCACCCGCTGCAGGCGCTCCATGAGGTTCATGGAGAAGGTGTCTGCCCGCAGAGAGGGCAGGGACACGCCGATATCCTTGGGCGCGCAGTAGTCCAGCAGGTCGTCACACAGCTCCAGCAGGCAGGGGTAGTCGGTGGAGGACAGGCTGGACAGGGTCATCTCCTGATAGCCGGAATCCTGGCAGGCTGCCTTGCCGTACTCAGCCAGCAGCTGAGGATTGCGGTTTCGCACCGGACGGTACACATAGCCCGCCTGGCAGAACCGGCAGCCCCGGATGCAGCCCCGGAACAGCTCCAGCATGACGCGGTCGTGGACGATCTCGGTGGAGGGGATGATGGTCTTGACCGGGAAGTAGGCCTTGTCCATGTCCTGCACCACCCGCTTGCGCACCTGCTCCGGCGCGCCGGAGCCCTCCTTGATGCGCATTTCCTCCAGGGTGCCGTCAGGACGGTAGACGGGCTCATAGAAGGACGGGACGTAGATGCCCTCGATCTGGGCAGCCTCCCGCAAAAACTCCTCCTTGCTCCAGCACTCCTCCTTGGCCTGGCGGTACAGGGCGATGTATTCCAGGGTGACCTCCTCCCCTTCGCCCAGGACAAACATGTCCACGAAGGGGGCCAGAGGCTCCGGGTTATAGCAGCAGGTGCCGCCCGCCACAATGAGAGGCGTGAGTTCCGGCCGCTGCTCGCTGCGCAGAGGCAGCCCCGCCAGGTCCAGCATGTTCAGGACATTGGTGTAGGCCATCTCATAGCCCAGCGAGAAGCCGATGATATCAAAGTCAGAAATAGGGTCGCCGCTCTCCAGGGCGTAGAGCAGCAACCCCTCCCGGCGCATTTCCTCCTCCATATCTCCCCAGGGGGCGTAGCAGCGCTCGCACCACAGCCCCTCCTGCTCGTTCATCAGGCCGTACAAAATACGGCAGCCCAGGTTGGACATGCCGATTTCATAGGTGTCCGGAAAGCAAAGGGCAAAGCGGGTGTCTACCGTGCGTTTGTCTTTTACCACGGCGTTATATTCTCCGCCCGTGTAGCGGGCAGGTTTTTGTACTTTGGGCAAAATATGCTCCAGCGTGCGATTCATGTCGTTCCCCCAGTTCTATCTTGAGACGCGGTAGAACTATTTTACTCGTTTCCCCCCTATCTGGCAACCCCTTTTTCCTTCCTTTTCACGCCAAATGGAAGAAAATAGCCATCCTGCGGTAAAAAGCAGGGTGATGCTGCCCCCATTCCAGGCCAAAATGACCCCTCCGGCTACCAGTACACCTACCAAAAATCCGTCCAGAAGGCCGGCTGTCCGCTCCGCTGCCTCCGGTCCGGCCAGGGCGCACAGGGTGCAGTGGAGCGCCCTCCCCCCGTCCAGGCCGCTCACCGGCAGCAGGTTAAAGAGGGCCAGCACCAAGTTGATGCCCGCAAACAGAGCGCCGCCGGGCAGGAAATGTCCCAGCCAGGCCAGAGCCAGGCTCACCCCCGGCCCGGCCAGGGCGCACAGGGCCTCCCTGGTGTAGGACAGAGGACGGCCCAGCTCCATCTCCGCCCCCGCGATTCCCAGCCGCATGCGCCTCACCTTGCCTCCTACGGCCTGGATGGCCAGCCAGTGTCCCCCCTCGTGCAGGGCGCAGGAGACAACGGCCTGGGGGATCAGACCCTGGGTATCGGTATAGTTGAGCCAGGCCAGCAGCAAAAGAAAGCCGCCGCTGACCTCTACCCTGCCCAGACGCACTCAGTCGGTAAGGAAGGTGACGTAGTAGGCCGGGTCCACGTGCACCCCGTTGCATTTGATCTCCAGATGCAGGTGAGGGCCGGTAGATACCCCGGTAGAGCCAACCAGGGCCACCGTCTCCCCTGCCGCCACAGTCTGGCCCTGGGAGACACACAGCTTGCTGCAGTGGGCATAGAAGCTCTTAACTCCGTTGCCGTGGTCGATCTGCAGATACAGCCCGTGGTCGTCGTTCTCGCCGATGTACTCTACCGTCCCGGCGGCAAAGGCTCCGATGGGGTCCCCCATCTGTCCGCCGATGTCCACCCCGTTGTGGAATTTATACTCCCCGTCCACCGGGTGGTCCCGGTAGCCATACACTGAGTTGAGGTGGCCCAGAATGGGATTGACGGTCTCCAGCGCCCCCAGGGACAGTTTATCCATCGTATAATTGTTGGGCAGTGCCGGGCCTTCGTAGTTGGCCGACAGCAGCACCGTGCCTACCGCCGGCACGGTCTCCTCCGGCTGGGCCGCCGCCGTCTCGGGCTGAGTTTGGGCCTGAGGCTCTGGTGCTGTCTCCGGGGTTTCCGACACAGTCTCTCCCCCGCTCAGCCAGTCCTGAGGCATATCCTCCAGGCGCAGGTAGTGGGCGGCCAGGTCGGCGGAGGAGGCTCCGGCATTGAGAAAGGCCTGCTCTTGTTGGGGCTGGCTCTGACCCTCCAAATCATCACCGGCTCCGGAAGGCTGGATGCCGAAGACCTCCACGCAGAAGTCCTCCAACTCCCCCAGCACCGAGTCCTGGGTTCCCAGGGACTCCCCCAACTTAGAAAAAGCGGCGCGGAAGTCGGTGTCTGCTGTCAGCGCCGACACCAGCTTGTTTTGAATCTGGGCCAGCTGCTGTGGGAAGGCTCCCTTCCCCACAAACACCGCCAGAAACAGTATCAGGCATACGCACAGCTGTACCAGGCGTACCCGCTCCTTGGGCGAGAGCCCGCTCTGATTGCCTCGGTTCCGCCTGGCGGCGGAACGGCCGCTTGTCCGGTATGCGCGGTAGGATGCGCTGGTATGCTCCATCCTCACTCCCCCTTTTGATGTTTTTGATAAAATAGGATATTCCATGGAGAATTCCATTATTCCTCTTGACATCGTCAGGGAAGAAATTTATAATATATAAGCTATGGTCGTGAAAACGACAATCAGCATCCGGGTGTAGCGCAGTTGGTAGCGCGCATGGTTCGGGTCCATGAGGCCGTGGGTTCAAATCCCGCCACTCGGACCACCTTAGGAGCCTTGAAACCGTTGGGTTTCAAGGCTCCTTTTTTATATTCAGCGATCGTTTTCCTTTTCGTTTTCCCTTTTCACTTCCGTAATGTTCTGGATGTAAGCATCCATCCGGTCTGCGCTGGTCTGCTGCATCTGTACCGTCACGTGGCCGTAGGTATTCAAGGTAAAGGATATATCGTGATGGCCCAGGTTGTTCTGGACAGTCTTGATATCGTCTCCAGCCTGCAAGGATGCCACCGCATAGCTGTGCCGCAGGTCATGAAACCGTGCAGCAGGTATGCCAATATTCCTGGCAATTCGCTTGAAGTTATGGTACACGGTACTGGGCGACAGGTGTCGGCCTGTGGCGTCGCAAAACACATAGCCCTCGTCATGCCACAGTTCTCCCACCAATCGCTTCATCTTCTTCTGCTCCTCCTTCTGCTGGCGGAGCAGATCAACCACAAAACGGCTGGCCTTGAGTGTGCGGCTTTTATCATTTTTAGTGGAGACCAGGCGGTAAGCGCCAGGCTGTCCTGGAATGTTCTGGAGCTGCTTGTTGATGGTAATGGTACCATGCTCCAGATCCACACAGTCCCAGCGCAGGCCGCAGACCTCCCCTCGACGCATGCCGGTAAAAAGCGTCGTCAGGAACAGAGCCCGGAAGGGATGATTCTGCACTGCCTCCATAAAATGGGTGATATCCTCGCTGTCAAGCGGGCGGATCTCCTTCTTCTCTACCCGGCCCAGCTCACAGCTGTCCGCCGGATTGGTCCGGATGTACCCCAGCTTTACCGCTTTCTCCAGGGCCTTGTGAAGGACGCCATGGATATTTTTCACCGTCTTGGCTGACAGCGGGGCCGATTCATAGACCGGTTTCCCGTCCTTCTTCAGAATATTGCCATCCTTGTCATGGCAACGAATCTTTCCTCCTTCCCGAAGCAGTTGGTTGTAGAATCTCTGGATATCCGGCCCGCTCAGCTGCTGGATTTTCCGGTTCCCAAGCGCAGGGATGATATGGTTGCGAATGTGTTGGGTGTAGTTGCGATTAGTAGAGGACTTGACCCCGACCAAGTATTCCTGCTCCCAAACTTTCAGCCATTCCTCCACTGTCAGCTTGGTGGGCTCCAGGTATTCGTGGTTATTAAGCGCTGCCAAGGCAGCCTGCTTTTTTTGTAGAGCTTCTTTCTGCGTCTTGCCTAAAAAGGACCGCTGCTTCTGACGGCCAGTCTTCGGATCGTAGCCGGTAGTGACGCGGGCCTCCCAATATTTATAAGAGACCCCATTGCGGATGACAGTCTTTAACCGAAGGCCGCCGTCGCCCTGTGGGCCTCGTTTACCTCCTTTACTTGCCATATGTATCACCTCTTCTTTGCTGTGGCCTCACGCGGGCGTTACTTCCGTCATCCCCAGAAACTCAAAAATAGAAGCCCTGGGAATCAAGATGCGCTTGCCGATCTTGATGCTGCGCAGCTGCCCGCAGCGGGCAAGTTCGTAGCAACGGCCAATGCCGATACGAAGCAGCTTCGCTGCCTCCGGTACGGTCAGGACAAGCGACTCTGAATTGATAAAATCTTTATGGTTACTCATTGTATGTTCCTCCTCATGTTCTGACTCTGCGACTGTGCCATACCGCATTATGTGACGTGCATATGACAGTCATTTTTTCTTATATCGGTAGGCCACGGCAGGGCCTTTTCACCCTTGCTGTGGCCATCTGTGTGCAGGTGCGGTCATGTTCCATGGCATCCCTCCCTATGTTTCAGTTACCAATTATGGGGGCTTAAACATAAAAAAACGGCGAGCTTTATTCAGCTCGCCGAAAAAAAGCGCAGACTCCCCCACGGCAAACTGAAAAGACAGTAAACCGTTGGAGAGTCGAACTCCAAAATAGGCATTTTCTATCTTACTAGAAACGCCTATCGTACCCACTATCGGTTAAGGAAGGAGATGCGCAGATCAGTCATCGAGTTGGTAAAAGGCCTTTAAGCAGACCCCCTACATACATGGGGCACTCTCATGGATCCACGCTACAGACAACGCAGAAGGTAAAGGAAAAGCGCTGTCTTAACACTTATACTTTTAACACAATATCCCGGCAGTGTCAATATGGAACACCGTTTTTTGGTAAATTTGCAGGAAAAGCACTTTTTATGTTAATAAGAGGCAAACCAGCGTTCCATTTATATTCAAAAACAATTCGGGGACAGCAAACCGTTGCTTGAATGCCTGCATTGCGCCATCCGTAAGACTTCCAAATGAGTCACTGTCCTCCGGCGCCCCGCACAGGAAGAATGTCCCGGCCACGATGTCATAGATGTGGCCCTCCTCATCCCGCAAAGCCCGATTGAGCGGCAGACCCAGCAGCTTTCCCTCATCGTTGCAGATCAGAGCTACCGGCTCTTCAAAGGGATAGAGGGCTTGGATGATACCACCCACAATTTCCTGCATGGATTTCAGAGAGCCGTCGATCTCTTTCAAAACTGGTTCCTTGCCCGGCTCTACCAATAAAATCTTCATGATTGTCCTCCTATATGTCTAACTGTAAATGTCCCTCGATGGCCTCCTCCACCTCTCGGGGTTGGATGCCGATGTATCGCTGAGTAACAGCAGCGCTGCTGTGCTGGAGAAGCTGCTGCACCAGGGCGATATTGTAATGGCTGTTCTTATAGATTTCGGTGGCATAGTACTTCCGGAAGCTGTGGGTGCTAATGTTCCGATAGCCCAGGTAGTCGCAGACCGTTTTCAGATGCCGCTGGACGGTCCGCTCTGTCATTGGGAAAATCCTCTGCTGCTCCGGGATACCATGGTCCAGGCAGTAGCACCGGATGAACTGATAGAGTGCCAACGGAACCGTAAACACACGGGCCTTCCCGGTCTTCTGCTCGGTGATGGCCAGGCGGTAGCGTTCCCCGTCTTTGACAATGTCAGAAAGCCGAAGCTTCAGGATATCGGAGATCCGCAGCCCCAGGTTTGCCTCCAGCATTAAGGCCGTGGCCACCTCTTGGTTGGGACGGCTGCCGGAAAAGCCCTTCTTCATGGTAGAGAGGATTTCCTTGTACTGCTGTGTGGTCAGGGCTACGGTTCGTTTATTCAATGCGGTTCACCTCACTTTTTGTGGCCAAAATACGACATTTCGGCCGTGGAAATACGACACTTTATGCTTTGTTCTCGAAAGCCCTTGAAAACACTGGATTTTACCCGTCGTATTTCTATAAAAATACGCCAAACACAACATAGCCACCCGCCAGAGCAGCAGCTTGCTGCATCTGACGGGTGGTCTGCTTTTATTCAGCCCTCCTGGCTGCGTTGGAAGATCTCCAGCGCCAGATTGGCTGCGGTCAGAAACCCGCGCTCAAACTCCATGCGGCACTGCCGGTTTTCCAGCCACTGAGCCTTCTCCTGGTACTCCTTCCAAAGCTCTGACTGCTCCTCTCCAATCTGGGCTTTGACCTGGAGGCCCAGCTTCATCACCTCGTCCAACTCGTCCCCAAACTGGTTTTCCGCTGCCCAGCTGCCCGGAAAGGTGATTTCACTGGAAAACAAAAACTCCAACATGGACTTCATGATATCCTCCTTACAGTTCCCCACAGTAAAGGTAATCTTCTAATTCTTCCGGGGAAAATCCCATCTCTGCCAACCGGTCGATCTCCTCCGGAGCATAGCCAAAGGCAGAGGCCACCGACTTGACCTCCTCCAGGTAGTTGTCTTCCGGAGCGGGAATTTCCCCTTCTTCCCAGGGACGATGATAGGGTATGTCCCATATGGAGGCCCGCCAGCGGACAAAAAGCCGGTAGTCGTCAAACTGGCTGCGGGTCAATGCCCCGTCCCGGCCAATGCGCAGAATCTCCCCGCAGTCCAGAGGGATGCGGCAAGACTTGCAGGTGTCCAGATCCATCTGGGATATGGCCCGGCGCAGAATTTCCTCCGTGGAGGCATACAGATAGAGTCCCAGGGATGGGAAGTGAAGCAGACAGAGGGGGTTATCCCCCTTGACGATGTACAGCCGATCTCTGCGATCCAGCACCGTAAACGTGAAAGAGCCCTCAACTTGTTCCGCCATGTATTTCAGGCTGTCAAAGTTGAGGGCTTTCTTCTGTTCAATAAGCTGTACGGCTATGTAGCTGTCGGTCTGGATCTTTGTCTTTGGCAGGTGCAGCCCCTTGCGGAGGGTAAGATCGTTGTGGAGCATACCGTTGTGGGCCAGGGCAAACATATCCTTCCCGGTAACTCCCAAGAACGGGTGATTGTTGTAGTTTCGCTTGGCACTGCCCTGGGTAGTCATCCGGGTATGGCCCAGAATGACCCGGGCCGTGTCCGGCACCCGGAAGCGCAGGCAGTGGGCCGGAACCGGGCGTTTGTAGATCTGAAGTGTCCCACCCACATTGTAGGCGATGCCGGTGGCATCCGTTCCCCGAACCTCACAGGAAGAGGCCAGCACCGAGAGCATGTTGTTTTTCTGCCGGCCAGTGAGGCTATGGCTGTAGTCAATCAGTCCAAACAAGCAGCACATCTCAGATCTCCTCCTCCGCCGAAATCACGTCGTTCACATAGCGCCGCCGCTCCTTCAGATACTGGATGAGCTCCGGAGCCTGACAGCCTGCCACAAAGGCGGACCAGGACATGGACTTGATCTCCTCGTCAGACAAAAAGAGAGCCACATCACAGATGCGGTCTACCATCTGCAATGTGGCAATAAAGGAGTTGTATTTCAGAGTTCCGCGGAAGATACGGAACTCAATGGTGCTGCGGTTCTGGAGATTGACACAGGTGTACCGCCCGGCGTGACAGCCCTTCTTGGCGTGCTCCAGAATATCTCTGGGCTGCTCCTTGTACCCATACCGGGCGGCCCAGCGGTCCAGCTGCCTCTGGGTGCGGCGGCTGAACTTCAGCAGCTCCTCCCAGTTCTTTTCGAAGAAGTACAGCACCCGGGCGATGGCCGCGTCCTGCTCTGCCTCGGTGCTGCCAAAGGCAGCTCGGCTTACATGAACATGGAGGCCGCAGGTGCCGGCCTGGTGGCTGGTGTAGCCAAGTTCCACGGCGCGGCGCAGCAGTCTCTCCCAGGGCATATGCTCCGTATGGTAGTGCAAAGTCATGGGGTGGGTCACCAGCTCGAAGCCGTCGCTCAGGGAGCCGTCGTGCTTACAGTAGAGCCGCTTCTCCCCCTCTCCGTTGGCGATGCTGAGCAGCTCCCAGGCGTTGCGGTCGCTCTCTCCGGCCTCGTCGATCTCCAGCTCCACCCCGAAGAACCGGGGGCCATTCCCGAAGAAATTGGGAGCGGGCTTGTAGTAGTAGTCCTGAATGGCATTGGCTCGCTCCATTCTGGTGTAGCAGCTCTGGCACATGGGATACTCCTCGTCCTCATCGTCGGGAGCGTAGCAGGCCTCCTCCAGGCGGATGAGCGCGCCGCAGCGATCGCAGCTGGTGTAGTAGTTGTCATAGCACCGCTGGCAAAGCGGAGTCTCCGCCGTTCCGGCGTTGTCATGGCCCCAGATCCGCTCTCCGCATACGGAGCAGACGGTGGTTTCCTCCCGGAAGCACTCTGGGCAGAGGTTCCGTCCGTCGAACTCATTCAGCTGATCCATGGGGATCTCCTCCAGGCAGCCGCCGCAGGTGAAGGTCGCTTCTTTCTTATTCTCTTTCATGATATTTGCCTCCTGAACATGTTGTTTTCCCTGGTCGCCCCAGGGTATATCCAGGAGGATAATATGTAACTATATTTTGCGTGTTTTTCGTAAAACAACGTAACATCTCAGTAATCTTGTAGGAGGTGAAATCACTGATGACAACGAAAGAAAATCAATTGATTGCGTTGAGAACCGGAACAAAGCCAGCAGAACGCTCTGGTGAGTATTGGAGCAAAGAAGATATTCAATTATTGGAACAGCGCTATTATGAAGGCAGCGGAATATCCGACATTGCCCTGCAATTTGGGCGCAGTGAAGGAGCAGTATGTCAGCAGCTTACAAAAATGGGCCTTTTGACCCCTCAAGGTAAACATCGAACCAGAAAAAAGGAATCAGACGAAACAACAGAATATCCGAAAAGATGTCTCTGCCACCTTTGTCAGGTAAAAAATCGTGTTAATTGCAGAAAGGAGTGTCCCTATGCTGGAACAGTTTGATGATCTGTTGACCGCAGAAGAGGCCTGTGAAGCACTCAGAATCGGAAAAAACGCACTGTACCGTCTCCTAAACTGTCATGACCTCAAGGCCTATCGCAACGGACGGGTCTGGCGTATCCCCCGCCAAGCGGTGGAGGAGTACATCCGAACCCAAGCCAGGCTATAAAAAACTCCCTGGACGGAACTTCCGTCCAGGGAGTCATTTGACCTCCTGCTCCAAATTAGAAAACAGGTCTGAGTTGAAGAAATCCTGAATGGTAATGCCAAGCCCATCACACAGCTTTTTGATGGTGGAGATAGTCGTGCTGTTGTTGCGCCGGCTGATGATATTGTTCACGGTGGACTGGGTCACACCGCTTCTGGTACACAGAGCATTGATGGAAATATCCTGTTCCTGACACAGTTCCATGATTCTTTGCCGGACAGCTTCGCCTATGGTAATGGCTTCCACCCTCTTTCTTTGTGATATGTAAAGAAAGAGTACACAAAGCCACTTGCCAAAGTTACCTCTTTTGAGTTAATATAAGCTAGAAAGGGGTATTTGTTTAAGTCTATCTAACCAGAATCCTCTTCAACAATATTTAATCATAAAAAATTAAGGGGTGTAATGAATGAGCGGATATAGAGATGAATATTTTAGCAAAAATCCCAGTAATCACGGATGGTACACATGCGTACGATGCGGCAGGAAGTTGAGACGGGGCGATATTGATATTGACCACATCATCCCCCAAAGCCGGGGTGGTGGAGATGGAGAATTTAATCTGCAATGTATGTGTAAGCACTGTAACCGCTCCAAGAAAGACGATATCCGAGATACGGTTCCCGACTTAGTCAAAAATACAGGCAGGATTATTTCCAGAGAAGGAAGGAAATCACCGTTAGGCAATTTATTTATCAAAAAATAAGAAAAATACTGTCAAAGGAGCAATTTATATGACATTCTTAGATGGCGTAAAAAAAGCAGGACAACTAGGCTACCAAGCCGTTCAGGAAAAGCAGGAGCGTATTGAACGCTATAAGGCACAGTATGATCGTTTAGATGATAAAACGCTCTATAAAAGATGGAAATCCTCAACTGGGGATGCAAAATTAGCATGCCTTTTCCTGTTAAAAGAGCGGGGATTCTTTGATTAGTCTAACAATCCCTATTAAATAATACATTATTATAATATATATAATATATTTATACAGAAGTTCAGTTGATATTTTTTCAAAAATGCTATAATAACATTATCTTGTACCACAACAAGAGACATCAGGTTACTGCGATCAGGCAGTATGCCTCGAAGCTCCGCCCCGACCACATTTTTGTGGTCGGGGTGTCTTTGTTTTTGATGGAGGGAGAAAACTTGGAGTATACATTGGAGTTGGAGTTAGATGTCACTTCGGTTGGTTGGGCTGTTCTCACAAACGATACAAACGGAGTCTCTTGCTACATTAAATATCTTAGAATCCGTATTTTTGAGGCTGTTGAGCAGTCTAAAACAGTCGCTAGCATTGTGATTGTCAAATCTGCCGGCGGATAAAGATGGCGGTCTTTTTATGCACCAGGAGATTTGACGGTTACTATACAGCAAGGCCGGCGAGGTACTCCCTCTCCGGCCTTGCTTTGTATATTGGATTTTTTGACGGCGGGAATAGGGCTCTCCGACGGCCTGAGTTACTGGTCCGCCTAGCTGTCCAGCATGTCCTGATAGGTGACCAACTGAATCTCCTAGTTGGTGTTGCCGTTGAGAAGGCAAACCACCACCTTCGCCTGATCTATGGAGACGCCAGAAAAGATCTGGTAGTAGGCGCCCAGTACAAAAAGAGTAGGAGTACGCGTTGTTGGGGGTGTCCACATTGGGGGCAGTATAGCAATTAAACCGGGACATGTCGTCGTTGCACTCAATCTTGGTGCAGGTCTTCTTCGCATCCTCCGCATTCACCAGCTGCAAGATGAAGTCGTTCAGCAAGGTCTTAGTGGCCTCTATGCCTTCTATGTCAAATCTAACGCAAATAGAGGTAAAAACACTTTTTCCTGTTTTACAAGGAAACTGGTTACTGAGCAACCGTATAGGTATACTCTTGCCCATTAAAAGAGAAGGTGATGACTGCGGATTGGTCCGCCACAGTTTTAGGGACCTCGATGAGCACAACTGCATGGCGGCAGGTGAGAGGGTCCAAACTCTCATAGGCACTAAATCCGGTGCCGTCTGTGTCCTCGACAACGAGAAACCCGGTGTAGGTGTATTTTTCCATGAAACAGGCCTTGACCCCGGCAAAGGTATCGGCATCTCGGGCGGTACTTTGCAGATTGGTAAGGTCAAAGCGCACGGCCAGATAGGTGCTGTCCGGGTTATCCACCGCATAGTGGGTGTAGAACCCAGAAGGATTGGAGGGCAGAAGGTCATCGGTATACTCCGTGCCCTGGAAGACGAGCTCTCCAAAATCTTCGGCTGTAAGTTTGGTGCCAATTGTGAGAGGGGTGGAGTGAACCAGGGTGTCGCCCAAGGTATAGCTGCAAGTAAACGGAGAACCATTTACATCCAGATGCAGGATGAGATCGGTTTCTTGTTCCGGTACGGAGACGGCGCAGTGCAGACGAACGGTAGAAAGCGGCGTAATGGGCTCATAAGCGGCCACATATTTTCCACTGTCAGTTTCCACGGCATTAATGGTATTGGTGTATTCTGTGCCGGAGGGAGATACCGCAGTCAGGGTCACGATGTCATCGGAATCGATTTCTTGTGAATTGGTATTGATAATGTCCAGGATTACGTCCACGTAGGTCTCGCCTGCGTTACTGTTTTCATAGTAGGACCCGTTGTTCAGCGAGCCTTCCACTTTGTTGGTGGTGACAATTTTTACCAAGGTAAAATCAGCCCAGTCGGCCACAGAGTTTTTCTGCTCCAGCTCCAGCGGAGCGGCGGACACGTCAACGGATTGGGAAGCTGCTGTGGGTTCCTTCTCTATTACGTTCTTCTTTGGTTCTCCACTGCAAGACGGCAGGCAAAGCAAACAGGCCAGAAATACAGCCAGATAAAAAGATTGTTTATTCATATTTGCCTCCCTTACTTTTCAACCGAGGAGGACGAAGAAGAGGAAGCCCCTTCACTATTCAGCATGTCCTGATATGAGGCCGAATCGATAACTTCATTGGTGTTGTTGTTGATAAAGTTGACTACTACGTCCACGTCGTCGGGAGAGGTTCCACTAAAAACCTGGTAGTAGGCGCCCAGAATGTAGAAGGAGATCGCGTACATGGAATCCAGAGAGGAATAGGTATCAGGGTCCACATAGACGTCGATTTCTGACAGATCATCCGTGTACTCGATTTTAAGAAAAGATTCCACTGCGTTTTCTCCATTGACTAGATCTGCAATGGACTCGTCCAGAGAGGTTTTCATCTCCTCCATGACCTCGTTATACTTGCCTCGAGTCATGGTGTAGGTGACGGAACCATCCTGGTTGATGACACACTTGGAGTAGCCCTGTTCCTGAGCGGCGGTCTGGATTTCCTCCGAGGTCATGTCGGAAAAGAACGAGGCAGGCAGGGTAACGTTGACATTTAATAGTCCCTTATCTACCTCCATGGTGCCACTGTCTTGGCTACCGGAACCGCTCGCAGAAGTGTTGGTAGAGGAGTTGGGACCACCGGAAGAATCCTCTTCGGGGGAACCGTTTCCGCAGGCGACCAGCGAGAGGAGCAGGAAAAGCGCAAGTGAAAGAGAAATCAGCTTTTTCATCATAAAATAACCCTTCCTTTGTATTATATTTGGCAACATACAACATCACACTGCCGTTAGTTTACATGAAACAATCAAAAATGTCAAACCGTGGAAGAAAGGTTAAATAAAACAGAGAAGACATATTGGCAGGGAACCAGAAGGAGATCACACCAAGAAATTACCCGCGGATGTTTTCTTTCGCAAACCCTTCTACAAAGGTGGTGTTTGCCACCATTGGAGTCATCTCTACCGTGGCCATCATCATTACCAACTATCACCGCCTGAAGCTGGTGCCGGTACTATCCTGCTTGGTGCTGGTGAATATCTTCCTCAATCCGGGTATTGAGGCCCTTCCCTACTCCCTGGTTCGGATCTGGGACACTGCCATTGGGCTGAACATTGGTATACTGGTAAACATCCCTCTCGTCTTTCCTACGACAATAACAAGAAGATTCAGCAGATGATAACGGGCCTGGACCAGAATTTGATCCACATTCTGGAGAGCTGGTTTAATGTGGATAACCACCGGATCCAAAGGAAAAAATATTGCTAGAAATCTTATTGGAGTCGGGTGCAACTGACCACCATAGTACTTGGAACTCCCGGCCTGAACACCAGCAATCCGCCGCCAAGTTTGACAGTCGCAGAAAGCCTTTAGATTTTTAAAAATAAATATTTAAATAAAAACACTATATTTTTAGCAAAAAACTGACGTCTCTTTTACAGAAGAAACGTCAGTTTTTTCTTTTCCCGCTTCCAATCAGCACCTTCAGCTGAATTCTATAATATCTAGTATACCACAACAAAAAGCATTAGAAATAGTCACTTGTCTACTCCATCTGAAACCCTGAGATCCACATACCACTGTGGCATAAGCCCTTGAATATACCCTCTCAGGCGATGCCAGTCTGATATCCCCTCTGCATACATCTTCCCATCTTTGTAAGACACTGTGTTGACCGCAAAATGCAGGTGAAGATGATCCGTATCCCCATGCAACCCATAAACCGACTGATACTTATGGTAGTACCGGCAGATATCAAATCCAATCTGCATAATCTTCTCATAGCTGATGAATTCAGTGCGGTCAAAGGATATAATGAAATGTCGGACCTGACGGCCCTGTTCTTTGCCCCAAAGCTGCTTAACCAGCTGCATTTGTTCTGCGGCATAGCGCGGATCAACGCCATACCCCCCGATGTAACCATATCCTCCCCGACAAATATAGCTAATTACATTATGTAGTGCTTCCTCGTCGTTATACGATTTATTTATCATAATAAGCACTGGCATAAACCGGAAACCTCCTCTTGAATTTCGTCAAGGACAACATCATCAATGGTAAACTTAGCTTTATTCAAAAGTGTATGGACGTTGCAAATATGTTCCATCACCTTTTGATTTTGAGCGTTATTCCCAGATATTACTGCATTTGATAAAGCACGCCGAATATATGCGCTCTCACTTAGTCCACTGGCACGAATAGATGGAATTAACTCGTCATAAAACTCCTCCGAAACCCGTGTTTTCATAAACATGCTTTTTCTATTTTTCTTCTGATTCATAATTTTTCCTCCATTATTTTATTATTTTGATATAACATGGTATTAAATAGATATATATATAGCTAGATATATAGATATAGATCGTATTATTGTTAGAGAGGAGAAAATAGAAAGAAATAGATATATAGATATGGTTTAAATTAGAAAACAGTAAATAGCCACAAGAGATATGCTTTGTGTCACATATCTCTTTACCCTATTGTTATATCTAAATAAAATAATAACCATGACTAAAGTAGCCGTTTTTACTAAAATATATGCAAAATTACAAGGGATGCTCCAAACGGAGCACCCCTTGTAATTGCATCGACACTTATAAAAAATTTCCTATACTTTCTCCATGTTTTTCCCCCATATCAGAATGTTTTGCAACGCTCTCATCCAAAGTAGAAGGAGAAACATGTATCAAAGTCCGCATCATAACCAGGGCAACAAAAACGGAAGATATGCCTCCGACACATTTCCCAGCTATCATAGGAACACATAGCGAAGGAGCAATTTGCGCCGTGTAAGCCAAATGGTCCCCCAAAACACAACCAGCCGAAATCAGAAATGCCATATTTAACATTTTCCCTCGATCATCCATCTCATGAATCAGCATGATAGATGGAATTGGGTTAGCAATGGTGAGCAATAGTGCAGATACACTGCAACTGTTAATTTTCAGCAGCTTGCCTACCCGCCCAATCAGTGTTTGAAAAAGCCGTCTTATAATAGCTACTAAAGTGAATGCTCCGCCTAAAAACACTGAAATATTGCCTACCACTGGAAACACATGATCTAAGGTATCCATACCTTGAAAAAGGGTGACTCCAATCAGCTTCTCCATGGCCCCGCAAACCAGGCCAAACGCCGCCGTGCAGGTCAAAACTTTTCCAATCCACGAAAACACGTGTATCATATGATCCTTAAAAGTCAAAAGCATAATAAGTAAAAACAGTGACAGCATCAGTACTGGCACCGTATTGATTAAAATCATATCTACTGGAAATCCTGCAATCAGCCCCCCTGTCAGACACCCAAGAGGTATCGTAATAATTCCACACAGCATCCCGTAAATTACAGCAGAATGCTCTTCTCTCAATGCAAAAGACATCACTGTAGGGATATTTAGCATGACTGTTGTCCCTAGCATAGACCCCACAATTAAACCGCTATATAGTCCTGCGGCCTCTGATTCTGCCAATTCCATGGCCAAGGCCGCCCCGCCGGCATCGTTTGCCAATAGCATCCCTGCTAAAATAGACGGGTCCATGCCCACATTTCGGAGCAGTGGAGATACTACGGCCCCTAATTTTTGTGCAATCAGTGGCGCTAAGACCATAAACCCTGCCATGCAAAGTATCAGGCGTCCACAGGCCATAATCCCCTGTTCAAACTCTTTGCCTAACCCAAGACGATTTCCTGTCGCATAGTCAGCGGCACCAATTGCTAGAGAACCCATTACGGCAATGGATATCATCTGATTTAAGTCCATATCATCACACTCTTCTCCGCTCTATCTAAATCTGGCGCTATTGCAATAGGACAGAGGCAGTTGATTTAAAAATCAACTGCCTCTATTGGAATTCAATTTTGACTCCCAGCCCACTTATGGATGATTGATCCGGTTCACAATATCTTGCATCTGGACATCCAGTCCATCTTTCAGCAAAGCCAGGACATCTTCCTGCTCTCCGTCAGTGAGGACACAGGCTGTTCGACGGCGGAACTTTTCCTCTATCCAGGCCAGATCAACATGATCGGTATGCTCCCCAGGCGCTGCATACACCTGTGATTTCAACTCCCGACCATCCTTCAGGCAAATTTCCACCCAAGCCAGCCGCTTGGCCGGGAACTGGGCTTCCATTGCCGGATCTACATCGAAGGTAAGCCGCTGCATCATGTCCAGCACTCGGGAATCATCCAGCGCAGATTCGATCACCTGCTCCATGCCCACATCTCCATGCACCAGCGCAGACGCCACTGGCCAGGCAATATTGTACTGGGCTTCGTCCGCTGTGTGAGGTCTCATTTTGCTCAACTGTGCCGCGGAATCAAAGGTATGCACACAGACCCGCTCCACATCTTCATAGGTGAAGGTGTGGGCTTTCATAAGGTCGATGCAGGCTTGGATCGGCTGATGGGCCCATCGGCAGCAGGTGTAGGGTTTGAAATAGAGATTCATGATCTCGTAGGTCTCACCCAAGGAATCCAGGTACTTCTGATATTCCGGAGTTTCCAGCAAGTATCCATAGGCAGTGCTGCCCTCGAGGGTCTCCAGAGCGGCCTCCGCACCCACCAGTGCTCCAAAGGGTACGCCGTCCTTATTCATAGATGGATACTGCACCGAGCGCATCACCGGGGTGAGCGGGGCATGAAACTCGGCCATAGACAATGCGTTGTTCATCTGCTCCTGGGTAAAGCCCAGCAGACGCCCCATTCCTGCGGCAGTACCAAATGCGCCATAGGTACCAGTGCTATGGAGATATTGATAGTGGTCCTGTACTGCCAGGCCACAGCGAATCGCTGCTTCATAGCAGACCACCAAGGTGGTGAGATACTCCCGGTAGGTAACGTTTTTCTCCAGCGCCGTAGCCAGCACACCAGCTACAAACGATGTCCCCGGGTGACCCTTGATCATATTGTGTCCATCATCAATATCAAAGGAGTTGGAGGCATGAGACATGGCCACGACGGCGCCCAACAAGCCAAAGGTCTGGTCGCTGCCCACCACAGGGATGGCTCCATCTTTATAGTAGGCCTGGGCAGTGCGGACACCCGCTTGAAATTGCTGCCCCTTGCTCCCCAGAAGTAGGGCAATCATCAGATCGATGCCGCAGACGATGGCCCGCTCTTGAATCTCAACCGGGAGATCTTCCCAAGATGTGTCCAATATATATCGTTCCAGCTTATAATTGCTCAAAAATTCCATAGGAATCCCTCTGTGAATCATATTTCATCCTGTGCCCGATAAAGGGCCCGCCTTCCTATCTCTGAAGGAAGTTTCGCAGGATCTGTGTCCCGTCCTGATGGTTCAGCGTATGAATTTCTGGGTGGAACTGTACCCCCCACATGGGTTTTGTCTGGTGTGCAATGGCTGCATATTGGCACATGCTCGAGTGGCCAATTGCCCGGAACCCGTTGGGAAGCGCTTTGACCTCATCTCTGTGGGCCATCAGCACCGAAACGGACGGCTCCAACCCTTTAAACAGGGGATCCGGTTCCACTTCTACATCCACAAAACCCATCTCCCGAACATCCTCTTCCGTCTCCGACAGCTTGCCAATCCGGGAGCCATACGCCAATGCGATCAGCTGATGTCCGGCGCAGATTCCCAAAAACGGAATGTCAGTAGTACGAATCAGCTCTAGCTCCGATGCATACGCAACCTCAATGGAATCAAAATCCCAGTCCTTCGCTCTCCCGCTGGCAATAATATAGTCGGGATCAATCTGCGACACCAACTCCGGAGTAATATCTTGATAGAAGACAGGCTGAACTGTGCAGTCGGGAAAAGAAGACACCGTCTCAATCAAATTGGTGATATGATAGAATTCCTCCTCAATTTCAGGCAAAACCCCACTTTTTACAAGCCCAAAATCATCGCGGGCCCATTCATTATGAATTAGTAAGACCTTTTTCAAATTACACACTCCTTGCTTCCAGCACTCATGTTTCATCGTTCTTGCCACAGAAAAATGCTTTGGTCATTCCGGTCACTTTTGAGCTGAGAATAACCAGCACCGGCAGGTTGATAAACATGATCACACCAGAAAGCGCATCACAGAAGTCCCATAGACGGGTCAGATCGCTGATGCAGCCCACAAAACACAAGATTACGAACAAAACTCGATACAGCTTTACATACCGCGATTTAATCAGTGACCCCAGTTGTGCCTCACCCATATAGCAGAAACCCGCAACGGTGGTAAAAGTAAACAGCAGAAGAGAAAAGCTGACCACATACTCCAACGGGGCATAAGACATTCCAAACGCTTTGCTTACTAAGGTGGCAGCCGAATTATTATCCAGTGCGACGCCACTGGAGACCACGGTAAGGGCCGAGATCAAGCAGATGCTGCAATCCAGGAAAATTTCTACAATTGCCCAAACCGCTTGGTCGATGGGATTATCCACCTTAGCCGCAGCGTGAGTCACTGCATACATGCCGCCACCACCGCCGTTGGAAAAGAAGCCTCTGGCAAGTCCATAACGCGTTGCAACAGAGAAACCATAGCCCACTGCGCCGCCGGAAACTGCCACCGGAGTAAATGCGCCTTGGAAGATCTGTACGATTGCGTGGGGGATCTGTTGCGCGTTCAGTACGAGCACCACCAGACCGCCAACCAGATAAGTAATCGACATGATAGGTACCAACACCTCTGACACCTTGCTCAGGCTCTTAATGCCGCCCATAATCACAACGGCAATAATCAGTGCGAAAATCACAGCTTGAAGGACAGAATTTGTATCCTGGCCCGGGATAAAGCTGTTGAAGTTGGTCAGGAATGTGTTGGACTGAATCATATCTCCGCACAGGCAAGCAATAGCCAACAGGATGGTCATGATCGTACCAAGCCACGGAAGCTTCAGTCCTTTTGCGATATACAAGGATGGTCCGCCATAGTACTCCCCGGAATCATTTTTCTCCCGGTACAAAATAGTCAATGCCACTTCAAAGTACTTCATTGTTGCCCCTAAAAAGGCGGCAATGATCATCCAAAAGACCGCTCCGGGGCCTCCCAGGCAAACTGCAGAAGCGACGCCAACAATATTTCCCATACCTACGGTCGCTGCCAATGAGCTGCACATAGCACCAAACTGAGAAACAGTACCGGTTCCGCCCGAGGATTTTCCGAGAGAACCTAAAGTTTTCCGAAACACCATTCCTAGATGCCGGAAAGGAAGAAAATGAACCCGAAATGCCAGGAACAGGCCGACTAGAGACAAAAAAACAAGTGCTGGTGTTCCCCAAAAGATGGAGTTTGCTTTGGTGATGATCGTTTGGTACAAACTCATGTCTTCTCCTCCATTTATCCTTTACGAGATATCTCGCCTCCGTAGTTCCTCTGTTTATTGGGCAAATCTTTTATTTTTTGACTTCTGCTTTTTAATCCGTATCAGTAGCTGTTGCTACCTATGAACCTATATTTAAGTATACTTGCCCTCATTTAAATAGAGCAACAGGTTTTCTTTGGACATATTTCCAATTCCAAGGTACTCCAGATTATATTTACTGGTCTCAAAGAAGCTCTTCTTGTGCATCGCACCGGCCAGGGTGATCATGGAATCGATGATGGGAGTCGGCACCCCGTATGCCACGCCCAGATCGTGATAGATCTTACAGCCGATAGGCACATCCTCGGTGAGATAGCGGTGATGGATGCTGTTGGGGCCGGTGTTGCCTTCGTTGGAGGGTTGATCCAGGGGGAACACCACATTGTCGTTTCCGTTCTCATCCAGGCCCATGTACTCCTGGGTCAGCACGCTGCGGCGGGAGAAGAACATCTCATACTTGTAGGAGGGGCAGCCCACGCCGATGGCCTCGGCCAGAGCGATCTCCTCGTTGTAGAACTGGTACTGGACCTCACAGATGGAGGGGCACAGGCCGTGGGAGTACATGGAGTAGGTGGTTTTGTCGTGGCCGCAGAAGATGACACCCCAGTTCTCCATGGTGGACACGCCCAGAATGGTAGCAGGAACATGGATGACGGGATTGACGTTTGCAAAGTCTACATCCAGCACGGTATTCGCCACAGAGGGGCCGTCCCCGTTGGTCACGGCATCCATGCAGGGCAGGTACTTGGAGGACTCAATGAATGCCTCGGTATCCTTCATAGGCAGGGCCGCGCCGCGCAGGGTAATAGCGCGATACTTGGCACTGACATGGGGGAACTGGAACTTGCCGATGCTCTCAATACGGGTACCGTAGGGAGCGGAGGACCAACCGCCCACGATGACCTTCTTCTCGCAGCCCATCTCCCGCATCAGCCGGCGCAGCAGCAAGCAGCCGAAGTTATCGGCGAAGATGTGGATGACCTGGCCGTCCTCCAGGTGGGGGATCAGGGCACGGAACATGGGCTCATGGCCCCAGGAGCCGCAGGCCACCACGATGAGGCCGGCACCCTTAACAGCGGCCTCCATATCAGAGGTAACCAGGTCAAAGAAAGCGCGACCAGAGCGCTCAAAACAGTACTTGTTGCGCTGCACACCGTCCAACAGGATACCAGTCTTGTCCACGTCCTTCAGAGAGGTGGCGGCAAAGGGCATTGCGTCATAGAGACGAACTTCCCGCCCAGCCAGCTTCATGTCCGCCGCACAGGTTTTACCTACGGCACCGCCGCCCAGAACTGCGATGGGCATATCCTTCAAGTATTCCATATTGCACATGATAATTGCCTCCTATTAAATTATGTTTTGCATAATTTTCTTATATTTTCGCTTTTTTCTCTGTGCTATCTGCTGTATCTACACTATACACGCCCTTAAACGATTTGTAAAATAGATATATTAGAGAGATAGATTCAATATTTTTGAACCTTAAGCGGCGCTGTCGGCAGAGCGCAGATATGCCCGGGACAGGAATACCTATTGCCCCAGGCCACACAACGAGATATAATTTATAAAAATGAGGCAGAGGTGAGCTTATGGAGCTGCGCAATGTGTATACTTTTATTCGTGCCGCAGAATTGAAGAACTTTTCCAAAACTGCGGAGCTGCTTGGCTATGCTCAATCCACCGTTACCATGCAGATCCACCAGTTGGAAGAAGAGCTGGGAAAACCTCTGTTTGACCGATTGGGCCGCACAGTCTCTCTCACTACCTTTGGAGAGGCCTGCCTGCCCTTGGCCCGCAAATTGTATGCCACTGCACAAGAGATGCAGAGCCTGAACCTGGAACCGGCGGAATTAACAGGCACTCTGCGCATCGGGGTAGTGGAATCTCTGTTTGTCTCGGATTTCCTTCAGGTCATTTCCAGGTATCAAAGCCAATATCCCAATGTTCTATTGGATCTGCACATGGCCTCTTCTTTGGAAATCTGTGATCTGCTGTCCACAAATAAGCTGGATATTGGATATCACCTCATGGACGGAAATGATTTTCCTGACCTACTCCACCTGCACCAGATCCATTCAGAAGCAGTATTCGTGGCAAACCAGAACCACCCACTGTCCGCCGCTGCAGTGCACTCCATCCAGGAGATCCTGCGGGAAAACTTTGTTCTCACCGAGGAAATCAGCGTTTACCACCGGGCTTTGCAAAAAGTTTTGTATGAGCAGAATTTAAAAATCAGAGAGCGCATTCGTCTCAAAAGCACACGGGGCATCATTGATGTCTTGAAGTACAGCGGGGGGATCTCATTCCTGCCCCGATACTCCATCACCCAAGAGGTGGCGCAAGGCTTTTTGAAGATCATTCCCTGCTCCATCCCCAGTATCCCGGTGACGGTCACCATGTCTGTACACAAAGAAAAATGGATCTCCCCTCAAATGCAGGGCTTTATCCACCTACTGAAGGACACCAAGCTCTGATTCTCTGCTTGTCCTCTCCCCTTCCGCTGCCCCTGCACAACGCCACAAATTAGAATATCCATATCGATTGGATAAAAGATGAAAATGCTCCGGCAGAGAAATCTGCCGGAGCATTTGTTTTGCGGCTATGATTGCTGCTAAAAGAGTAAAGCTTCCTAAAAAAAGCCGGCATAAATAAGCTTTTGCAGCAGGATGACTTACTGTTTTAGCAAATTATTTAGCACACCTCTCCCCTTCCTCTATTCTGGGAACACAGTTGATAACCGGTCTGCTCTGGGAATCCACGTATAAGAATTCACCGACTCTGAGACCTCGAAGCAGCTTCTTGTAGTTCTCGATCGAATCTGCTCCATGGGCAAGGCGTTTGGCAAGATCATTGACTCTGTCGTTACCGGGATAAAAATAAGTCTGCAACGCCGCCTGATTCAGCGTTTCCACAGTTCGCTTATCGCTGATCCACTGGGAGGCAAACCAGCCGGAGAAGTGATACTTCCTTCCTTCCCGCAGGATTCGGCTGAAGATACTGTTTTCCGTAAAACGGAAGCGCTGGCATTCATCCAGCACTACCACGACGGGGCAACCAGTCTCGCTCCGGCTGACCTTCTCGGACCACAGATCAAATAACAAAAACTGAGTAAGCATAGTCTGAGCAGAGAGATTGGGAAGGGTGTCAAAGCGCAGTACTGTGATGCCTGGATCCCTCAACGGCCAGGAAAAGGTCTGGGAGACTGGTGGCAGCAGATTACCCAGATCCTGCAGCCGCGGAAGCGTAGGAGCCATGGCCCTGGCAAGTTCCGGAGTGTTCTGCACTTGGGCGATGAGGCCAGACAATCCAGAGCTGGCCTCTCCCCTCTCAATATAGTCTTTCAGGGTATTCCGAAGATAAACTTGCTGCAAACAGCCCCGTGTACCGCCGATGGATAGAACCGTCTCAGCCACCCGCGCAGCGATGTCATAAGGCTGTTCCCGGCAGTTTTTCCCTAACAGCAGCGGACGGAATGGGTTGATCCCAGTCTGAGTTCTCACATTCAGACAGTCACAGGACAACCCCGATGGATGCAGGTCCCCCGCATAGTCAAACACGATGCAGCGTACTCCCTGCCGGGGCATCTGGGTAATACAGTGCTTTAAAAAACAGCTCTTTCCTCTGCCGCTTTGTCCGGAGATATACAGGTGGGAATTGGAGGCCCCGCTCCAGGTGAGCTCAGTTCCCATACGGGATGTACCCAAATAAATGGAAAAGTCCATAATTCTCATCCCTCCTGAAACAACACAGGCTCACCCGGAGTCTCAAAGAGATCACGGTAGAATTTATAGACACGGATCATTTGGCGACTGCTTTCCTGATAACGGACGGAAATGCGGCTCTCATAAGCTTGACGATTGACTGTTTTTCCAGTAAAACACCCCCGTTCTGACAGTTCCCGCTTGACTGCGGCAGAATTGCAGCCCGCAGCCTGACAGATCTGCTCAAATGCGATGCGATCCAGGCAAACGAAATTCTCATCGAAGTAGACAGCTCCACGCGAGAAAGCGGGCAGCAGCTGCCCGATCCGATAGCACGCAAACTGTTTCCGGCGGATGGCTCGCCTTGCAACATCCAAGAAGCTGTCAGCCAAGCCATCGGGCGCTGCGTACTGGGCGTCGCTCTCCTCTAGCAAGGCAATGGTATAGTCCAACCATCCATCATCAAGAATCTCATTGTCGGTCAAAGACAACTCCCGGACAAACAGTCGAATGAACTCTGCTACGCCCCACATAGTGCCCAATACCGCTGCATGTTCCATGGTATACTCACAATCTGCGGAGCGAACCAGTGCTTGCGCCATCTGCTCTTTCAGCAGGCGATTTAGTTCATCCATATACAGGTGTGTAAAGGCAAGAAAGCCGCTCCAATTATCACAGAGCAGTACAGGTAACGTGCTCAGCGGGCATAGTTCTGTCTTTTGTAAAGATATCGTGCCGCTGGATAGGGCCTCATCCAAGAGGCGTTCATTGTCCATGGCATTTTTTCCGAACTTAGGCGGCAGAATCACGCAAGGTTGATCTTTACAGGAGGCAAGCGCCCATGCAAAGTCGTTTGGAGTCCCGCTCATGTTGAGTACTCCATCTGCAGATACCGTGAGCACGCTGCGCAGATAGGCCTGTACAGTGGGATTTTCGGCCTGAATGACTGGAAGCTTGGTCAGGCATCTCCCTTTTTCCCGCAGCAGGGTCTGGAGAAAAGACATGTGCAGCCAAAGGACAAAGAAGGAGCGCAGCGGCTTGTCCAGGATCGGTGTAAAACGGGTCAGGAACCGCTCTGCCGCAATCTTGATATTGGCTGGAAGCTGCGTGTAAACTGCCGAATATAGCTTCGGTGTCTTTTCCCGGGCACTGGTTTGGAAGCCGGAAAATGTACAGTAATACCAAGAGTTCTTTCTCCTGACCCATCCGCCAAAGTAAGGAATATCGCATCGTGTCATACACTCATTAGCAATGCTACGCAGCAGCAAGGCTACCCTCTTCACAGAGCCGTAAATCGCAATTTTAGTTCGGCTAGCCTGTTCCAGAAAACAAAGCCACTTTTTATCATTCCAGAAGTCCTCCCAATCGATCCGACTTGGTTTCTCCTGCGTGCTGACCTTGATCCAAAGTTGAGGCTTACGGTCATAGAGCGGGTCATAGACGACGCGTTCTACCTTCTCAAAGATAAAATGCGTCAGCTGCACCGTACGCCCGCTTGCCATAATGCTAAAGTAGGCATTTCCTTGCAGTCGAATGACTTGTTTTAGTTCCTCCTCCTTCCAAATTTTGCGCTCCAACTGGTTCTGCAAGCGAGCAATCTTTTTTTGGCTTTGCTGAAACGCTTGCAACCATTTATAATCCTGTATATATTGTATATAGGTAGACTGCGGCATCCCTTGTCCGGGATATGACGCTGCCAGCTGTTGTCCCCCGTGCTGGGGATCTGGAACTGTTGGCTGCTGATTTGTCACGTGTGTCTGCCGCATAGTAAATGGTTCTCGATAGAATGGCATATCCGTCATATTTATTCTCCTTCTTAGCAAAAGTTTTCCCTTTTGTTTCCCTTTAGAGTAAAAAGGGGATCAGCAAAGGGAGAAGCAAAGTGGCAAGAAAGGGAGATAAAAAGGATATATTTGAGGCGGAATAAGAAAAAATAAAGCAACAAAATGAAACGAAGTATTTGGAGCGTAGAATTCAAATCCCGCCACTCGGACCATGCGGAGTATCATTAAAGGATCTGAAAAGGTCTGTTGATGATACTCCGCATTTTTTATTTCCAAATCTACATAGCGATCTGTGTGGGGGCGTAGCTTAGTGCTACGCCTTTTCTCGTTTCCAAAAGAATGTCCCTCTCGGGGATCTTCCGGCGATCCGGCACCTCAAAAGCACCGATGCAGTTGTAGTGGATCGTCACCCGCTGATTGGTAATGCCGTCCTCCTTGACCGCCGGATAGACCTCGATGTACTGAATGAGCTCGGCAACCATGCGCTTGGTGATGGTGGTGGCGTCGGTGTAGCGCCGCACTGTTTCCAAGAAGGTGTCCACATCCATCCGCTTATCTTCCAGCTTTTTTAGCTCCAACTGCAGCGCCTTGATCCGTCCGGCGTTCTCTCCCTGTTCCTGCTCATACCGCTTGGACATTTTGGCAAATCGGGCATCATCGATCTTTCCGGACACATTGTCCTCGTAGAGCCGTTCAAAGAGCATATCCAGCTCCTTGTCCCGGGCCAGCAGCCCGTCCAGCTCCCGCATCTTGCGTACCCGGTCATTTTCTGCCACCTTTGCCGAACGGCCCACCATCGCCTTGATAAAGTCGTTTTCGTACTCATTGGCGAAACAGGCCAGACGGTGTACCTCATAGAGCACGACCTGCTCCAAGAAGTCCAGCCGGATATAATGGGTAGATGAGCATTTACGGAGCCCGGAATTGTGGTTGTTGCAGCTAAAGAACTTAATGTCGTGGTTGCCCTGGTTGAAGTGGAAAGTCAGATTGCCGCCGCACTCCGGGCATTTCAGATAACCGCAAAAGGCGCTGGACTCCTTTGTTACGGTAGGCCGCCTGCGCCGGGTGGTTTGCAGGCTTTGCACCTTTTCCCAAGTCACACGGTCTATGATGGGCTCATGGACATTGAGGAAGATGGCCCGGTTTTCTTCCGGGTTTTCAATCCGGCGCTTCATCTTGTAGGACTTGGAGTAGGTTTTGAAGTTGATCACATCGCCGCAGTATTCCTGCAAGGTGAGGATTTTTTTGACGGTGGTGTGGTTCCACTTGGTAGGCTCCAGCGTGCTTTTGGAGCCGCCGTTGCTAATCCCCTTGCTGGTTCGATAGGCCGAGGGGTTCAGCGCACCCATCGTCCCCAGCGCCGTAGCAATCTGCAAGGGGCCGTTGCCCTCCAAGGCCAGACGGTAGATGCAGCGCACCACCTCGGCAGCCTCCGGGTCAATCACCCAAAACCGGGGATCGTCCGGGTTTTTCATGTAGCCGTAGGGCGGCGGCGAAAGCGGAATCCCGGCGTTGCCTTTCATTTTGTTGACGATTCGGCGCTTCTTGGAGATGTCCTTGGCGTAGTACTCATTCATAATGTTCTTGAACGGGGTGAAATCATCCTCGCCCTCGTCGCTGTCCACGCCATCGGAAACGGCCACCAGCCGCACATCATGGAGCGGGAAAAACTCCTCGGTGAGCTTGCCCACCTCAATGTAGTTTCGGCCCAGTCGGGAGAGGTCTTTCACAAACACCGCCGAGATGTACCCGGCCTCGATTGCGGCGATCATTTTCTGAAAACCGGGGCGCTTCATGGTGGTTCCGGTGATGCCGTCATCCACGAAAAAGATGGTGTCAGTATAGCCTTTTTCCTTGGAAGCCTTTTGGAGAATCTTCTTTTGGTTCTGGATGCTATTGGACTCGCTGTCCATGTTATCGTCACGGCTCAGGCGGCAGTAGAGGGCGGCTGTGCCGGTAGAGATTTTCTTGCTTGACTGCTTCATTATGTCCTCCTTTCCAAGCAGCCGAGCAAGGCTTCATCCTATGTATATTATACCTCTGCCGACCGCCCGAGTTAAGGATGTCGATGGAACAGTTAGGCTGGCTCCAGATCGGCCAGCATCAGCTTCAACAGAATGTCACGCATGGACTCGCCTTTGTCCTTGTAGACGGGCGTGACAATGAATTGGATTTTGCCGACTTGATAGGTGTATTCCTCCTTGACGGGTACGGGATCTTCCATGTGGGCCCTCCTTCCAGAGCGATACGAAACAATGACCGACAGTCCCCCTTGTCCCGTGGGGAAACGCAAAAGGGCGGCACCTTCGGCGGTGCCGCCCTCTTGCCTTGCTCCACTTTGGGACAAGTTGTCCCAAGGTCAGTAGGGGCTGTTCTCAAAATGCTGCTGGGCCTCCTCCAGCCCACGGATGTCAAAGACCTCATGGAGCTCTGCCACCACACGCCGAATGTCCGTGGGAGAAAACCCGCAGTTTTCCATAGCGTAGATGACATAGCCACGGCAGGCGTTGTTGCTCCACGGCTGGGCAAGCAGTGTCGCCAGTTCGGGATCATACTTCATGTTGGTTTCCTCCTTGATAAAAAGTTTCGGGAGTGCCACGCTCATTTCCTTGGCCCGTCATAAGACAGCAATACTCAGCATGACGCTCCCGAGGGGGCGGCGGCCCGGAGGGACAAGCGGCCAGCTTGTCCGGCTGCGGATCGTGGCCGTGGGTTGGCTTGTCCCACTTGCGGCGCTGGTGTTGTTCGCTCGTTCTCCTGCCGGAGAAGTCACAGCGCACCCGCCGCCCGGCTCCTCGCTCTATGCCTCGGAGCTGCCGCTATTCAGTTGTTGATCGGATGTAACTCCTCTCATATACCAAGGACATCTGGAAGATCAATTCGGACGGGTTTACAGGCACTTTTTCAAATACTGTTTCATCTTCTCAAGTCCCCGCTCCACAGAGCGCCGCACGGCACTCTCATGGACACCCTCTGCCCTTGCTACTTCGGAATAGCTCTTGCCGATGATCACACAGGCGTCCACCCGGCGGCCCTGCGTTTCGGGCAAAGAATTGAGCGCAACGCACAGATGGCAGAACAGCTCCATGCGCTCCAGCAGCTCCTGCGGGGTGGGTTCGGAAACGCAGGCGGAGTATTCGATCCCGTCCTCACAATCGAGAGAGTACTGTGCTTTGTTGCGGACGATCCGCCGCTGATAGGCGGCATCGTACAGTCTGCTTGCCCTGAGCTCGTCAGCCACTTCCTCGGAAACCTCTATGTATTCGTCGTGGGTATACCACGGATAAAAGTCTTTCAGATTGATCATCGTCATTTGTAATTCCTCCGTTCAGATGGTTAGGGGGTGAATGGCGATCTGAACGGCGGGCGGCGGGGAGCGACACCCTGGGCCGCCTTTGCCTACTTCGGGACAACTTGTCCCAAAGTGGATAAAACAAAATACGCCTGTATGCCGCAACGACACACAAGCGCACGATGTTTTATTGCCTTTTACATACTGCTGTATTTCATGTTCAATGCCGAGCCGATCCTGTTGTGATGACAGGCTTTTTTTGACAGGTTAGGTGGGTGGAAAATGAAAAAGGACACAGCGATACCTCCCAGATACCGCCGTATCCTTAAAAAAGGGCGACTTTAACACACCCCCCGTATTCTCATTTTTCAAAAGGAAAACGGCGGCTTGAAATTGCTATTTCAAAACCGCCGCAAGGCCGCAATATTTCGTTTAGGCGCATGGAAACTCAGCCGCCAAAACAACGGTTTTTTATTATCCCGTTGTCCGGCGAGGACAGTCATATTGCCAGTGCCCTGATCTTTCCTATGATTTCTCGAAACTCAGTATTGGACACTAATGCCACAAAAGCTGGATTTTCTGATATGCTGTCAGCTATCTGTGAATATGCAGCTTTTTCAAGCGGAGCACCGACTGAATCATCTAAATTTATTGAATCAAATAGAATGGAGTTCGTGCTGCAAATAGGTTTGCTTAAAAAACATATATATTGTTTTAAGGCATGAATCGCTTTGGTGTCGTTGCCTAATTGGGCATATGTTTCCGCCAATTCAAGATAAATTGATCCGCTACAATCAATTTCAAAAAGTTGCTCAAGAGCCAAGTGCTTCTTTTGTAAGCGGATAGCATCCTGTAAATTTCCATTTCCAGCGGAACATTTAGCTAACAGTCCAAAACACAGATCGCAGTTTTTATAAGATAAAAATAGCACTTCCTGGCTCATTGTTTTGCAAGCTGGAAGATCACCAGTTTGAGAGTAAATCGTTGCTAACAAGATTTTGGTGTTTAGACTGTCCTGGGGCAGTTGTAAAGCTGCATCAAGTGCCTGCTCATATTCGCCCACCAAGAGAGAATTATTTGCGATACAGGTTAAGGCGTTTTCCCGGAGTTCTTTATCTGAGCTTTTGGCTACCAACTGTAACAAATTATATGAACACTCTAATGCTGTTTTCTGGATGCCCTCATGGGCGTTGAGAATTGCAAATTGGAAATATTCTTGTGCGATTAGCAATTTTAACTCATCAATATTGGGATACTGATGTAATTGGCTATCAGCATATTTTTTCGCCTGCTCAAAATCAGAGGAAAAAAGTAATGCCTGGAGCTTTTCTATGATTTCACCGATCTGCTTTTCAGTGATAGAAATGTTATATTCAAGCAAGCAGTCAACCGTTGTTTCAAAAAAGCGTGCCAGCGGAGCAAGCAAGGTAATATCCGGGTATCCATTGTTGCTTTCCCATTTTGAAACCGCTGGCTTTGATACACCTATTGCAGCGGCAACTTGTTCCTGCGTAAGTCCCCGCGCTTTTCTTAAATCACGAATTTTGGTTCCGATACTCATGTGTTCCTCCTGAACTTTGCCCCCTATTGCTACTTATATGATAAGCCACCATAGAACAATTTTCAAACAACGCAAAATTAACTTTTGTTATATAAATGTCTACGAGCGGTTAACTAACAACTCAGAGTTTTGAGAATGAGAATACGATCATTCCAGCACCAAGGGCCATCGAAATAAGAAACCAAGCGGAGGTTAAGGCCGCTCTATAAGATCCCCTTTGCGCCTTGTTCTTTTTGAGATAGTTTTTGAGGTTTCTCTTTTGGAAAAGCAAAACGAGCACTCCGCCTATTACTCCAAGAGCAATAAGCAGGAGATTGGCATATTGCTGACTTTGGCTTGGTAACTGCGAAATTATCCCACCTAAAACAGTAGAAATCACAAAATTATTAAAGATGTGAAGAAGAATAGCCCATTTTAGAGAATATTCAACCGCAACATATCCTAAAATCAGTCCGCAAAAAAAGGCAAAAGCTCCTTGTGCAACATCTGCGTGAAATATTGCAAAAAGAATTGCAGAAATTGTGATAGAAAAAGTTTTGCTAAACTTAATTATTCCGTTCAGTATGACACCCCGAAATATAACTTCTTCCATAACAGGCCCCAGTAAAGCAGCATATATCAGATAGCAAATATCCGTGGGCTCATTTGTCATGGTTGAAACAGTCGTGTAGCCAAACATATTTGCCATACTTTCAGTAGCAGCGAAAAAGAGAGAAAATACTGATTGCGACGCAAATAATAAAACTACAACAAGAACAAAAGAAGAAAAAGTCATCGTAAAACTACTCTTTCTCCGCAAGAGGTAAATGAGCTTTGTTTTTTGAGATAATACAACATATAAACTGCCAATGAGCAGCCCAATCAAACTGATACCGCCACTCGTAGAGCCAATGAGATCGTCAATTTCTATCGATTCTATTTCTTTTGACAAGAAATATGGTGCGCTTACGATCAAAAAGCCAAACAAAGTAACGACAATGAAAAGAAACTGATAGATCAGGAAAAAACGACATTGTTTTCCAACTGCAATCTTGATTTCTTTACTTTCAGCGCTTGAAAGGTTGTGTATTGGTTCAATCATTTTTTCACTCCTCACTAAATAAAAAGCCGATGGTTTATAGGAAACTCCTACAAATCATCGGCTCTGCGTCTGTGCGTCTGGCTCTTTAACAATGGACATATTCATTTGTTGTATATTGACAAGCGTCTCTTGCTTGCACTTTGGACAGAATAGGGGGAAGTTTTTCAATTCCGTGTCTGCACGAACCTTTAACCTTGTCTTACTCTTGCAGACAGGGCATAAGACCCAATTTTCTTTTACCACGGCATAACCTCCACTTCATAAAGAAAGTTGGGTTTAGAAGTAAAACAATTCCTCAAACTTCTTATCAAGGGCAATACATAAAATAAGCGCAAGTTTTGCAGTAGGATTAAATTGACCTGTTTCAATCGAACTAATGGTGTTGCGCGATACACCAACCATTTCAGCAAGTTGTGTTTGAGAAAGTTTTCGTTCCGCTCTTGCTTCTTTCAAACGGTTCTTTAATATCAACTTTTCATTCATATCTGCTTCATGCCCTTAAAAAAGTTTAAGATTTAATTTCAAAAATATCACCAAATAGAAAAGCGCCGCAGCCCCAAACACAACAGTAAAGAAAATAACTGTTTTCGTTCTATTATGGGTAAACTGATATGCAAAATTGGAAAAACAAGTAGTATTAACCAGTAGTCCCATAACAGATCGAGCAGTATCATCTAATTCGACAAGTCTTGAAAGCGCAATCCACAAAAAAATCAGAACACCAACAGAAAAATTAGCGCCCTTTAAGCCGATGTACTTTGTCCGCTCGTCTGAAATATCATTTTCCTGACGACTTTTTTCCAAAATTTCTTCCCTGTTCATTTTATATACCTCCAGTAGATTGCCAAGTGTACTTGGTATTATCATAATAGCATTACCAAGTTTACTTGTCAATCATCTTTGCAAAGTTTTCTGTGCAATGATGGCTTGACATGAAATTGAACAGTCAGTAATAAGCAACACGCAATCGTTCAAATACTAATACCCGAAATGTAAAATTACATTAGGTGATATTATGAAGTTTGAACGAGATGAGCGGCGCTTTGACTTTCACGATATAGGGCTTGCCATCAAAAAAGCTCGGGAAGCCAGCGGGATGACGCAGGAGCAACTGGCCTACATTGTTGATCGAGCTCCACGCACCATCATGTATAACGAGAATGACGGTCAACACCCCAGCCTAAACACCTTTTATCAGATGGTGACGATGTTTGATATATCGGTTGACCAATACTTCTATCCGTCCAAGAATAAAGGCAGCGAGTGCAGAAAGCGTATTGACGCCATGCTCAACGCTCTTGATGAAAAAGAACTGAAAATTGTAGAGGCCACAATCCAAGCAATGAAAGCGGCCAAGGAAACGGAGGATGCGTAAGAGAAACACGCACCTCCGTTTTTTGCACTATTTTGGGGGTAGCGCACTAACGGCAAGCAGGGCAAGTGTGGCCACACTTGCTATTTTTGCAGCCCGAATGGGCCGCAAAAACGCTTGTTGGGGAGCCTCCCCAAACCCGGCACTTCGGGACAAAATGTCCCAAAGTAAATTGTCTGCGTCACCGTCGCTACCGCTCCTGTTCCTTATTCTTGCGCCCGTCCGTCACGCCCAGCAGATAGTCAATGTTGGTCTTGACCGCCACGGCCTGCCGCATTTCCTGTTGGGCGACCCGGTACTTGGCATACAGGGCCTTTTTCTCCGCCGTCAGCTTGCGGCGCTTTTCTTTTAATTGGGCCATCCTGGGCAGTTTGGCCCCATCCAGCAGATCATTCAAAGCGGCCTTGGCCGCCCGGTAGTCCGCCAGCTCCGCCTCGTGCTGGGCCAGAAATCTTTTGCTATACTTGACCGCCTTGTACTCGTCGAACACTGGCCGGGTCTTGGCGTATTGTACCACGGCTTCCATGAGCTCGGAAGTATAGGCAAGGTCAGCCTCGGTCTGCCGGAGCTGTTCCGTCAGCGTATGGAAACGGGCGGACGCAGCCTCGGCCTCGGTGGTGAGCTGGTCATATTCGCTGATCTGATGTTCCCGCATGAATTGTAGCGCAGCAGCCATTTGTTTGAGGTTATACACCTTGGCCCACCGCTCATAGGCCGGGCCTTTCCCGGAGCGCAGCCGCTCCTGTATGTCCACGATCAGATCGACACGCCTGGGCTCAACGGGGGCCGGAGTGTCCAGCTTCGGCAATGGGCGCTTGCCCGCAATTACATCCCGGATGTCCCCAGGGTCAAAGCCTTCCCCGAGGGTGGTTGAGCGGAACCGGGTAGCCCGCTGCTGCCCCTGCACAAGGAAGGAGATTGCACAGCCACGCCCCCGCTTGACCGCATAGCCGGACTCCTCCATGAGCAGAAGAAAGGCGTCAAAGCTGTCCGGGCCTTTGGCAAGGGCATCGCAGATGGCTGCCCGCAGCCGTTCCTTGTAGGAGGGCTGGCGCTCCGCCCCCAGCCATGCTCCGTAATGGAGAAAGCGACCCTTGCTATGGAGCTTGGGGTTAGTGATCACGGACAGGTCATTTTCCAGACACACCCGGTCAGAGAGCCGCCGCACCGCCCGGGCCGAGCCGATGAAATCCCGGAACTTATGGGAGCAATCCAGCGAAGTGGAGTTGTAGTAGATGTGGTTATGAATGTGCTGGCGGTCTGTGTGAGTGGCAACGAAAAAGGCGTACTTGCCCTTTGTCCAGCGCATCGCCGTTTCGTAGCCCACCCGGTTTGCCTCCTCCGGGGTGATCTCGCCCGGCTTGAATGACTGGCGGATCTGATAGCACAGCACATCGGCATCCCGCCGCTGCTCCCGGCCCATGGCGGCCTTGTACTTGGCCTTGGAGAGCAGAAACTCCGCATCGGCTGTCATGTAGTCACACTCGTAGGAGGAAATCAATTCGCCGCCCTGCGTCTTGTCCGGGTTTTGCCCATAGTCAAACCGCTCTTTCAAGGATTGGGCAACGGTTTCCCCTTTGCTGATTTTGTGTTTCTTGAAATAGGTTGTGGCCACAAATATTCCTTCCCATCACTTGATATGAGATCAAAAATGATTACACTTAAAATGAGGTGTCCAAGTTCTCGCTTGATATTATCATATCTTGCTTGCTAGATTAAAATTACAAAATCCGAGGTGAAATTCTATGAAAAAGAAATTTATCTATCTAGATTGGAATGTAATTAAAGCCTTAAAAGATCACAATTGCGATCTTGCTTTTTCTGCAATAATTGATGAACTAAAATCACAATATTTATTACCATTTTCTTTTGCACAGTTATGTGACAGACAAAAAGGATTGAGTATAGAGACTGCTAAATTCGTTAAAGAAGATCTAGATTTTTTAAATCATCTTTCAGATGGATATATGCTTGGTAGATGTGGTGATGATTTTGATATATCGAAGAAAAACATCTACGAAAAATATGATGAAGTAACAAAGGCGAGAATTTTTCAATATCCCAATTTTAAAATTCCTGAAGAAATACTAAATCAGGTCAAGCAGAATGGATTGAAAAACTTTTTTGCAAATGAGAAAAATATTAAATGGTATAGACCGTTAATGTTTTGTGCACTCAATAGATTTAATAGTGACCCAGAACTTTATAGACTGTATAGAGAGGTTTTTAAAATCGACCCACCCGAGGAACTGAGCTTTTTCTCTCATTTGCAAAATCCTAATATTACTTCAGACGAGTTAAAGGCAGTAGTAGACCATTTTATAGAGTTTAACCATTTAGATAATAATGAGTTGCGTTCTAAAATCAACATTGCATATCTGTTATTAGACTTTAATCCTCATTATCATGAAAAGAAAATTACGTCTAAAAATAATTTTACCAATATATACACAGATAGCGAGCATATGCTAAATGCTAGTTTTGCAGAATACTATATTACAGAAGATAAAAAAGCACGAAACAGAACAGTGTTTATATATAATGCATATAGTATAGGAACAAAAGTTTTTAACATTGCTGACTTTATAGAATTTTTTAAGTCTACATTTCATGATGTTCCCTAATCACGATATCTAAAAGTCATGTTCCCCCGGGGAGCAGCACAAGGCCGCTCCCCGACAGGTCAGAGCTCCACCACCGCCGACAGCTTTTTCAGCAGATCGGACAGCGGCCCCCAAAGGTCTGCGTAGTCCTGTTGCAGAGCCTTGATCTCGTCGGGGTAAATGCCGCCGTAGGTGTTCACATGGATCGCCACTTGGTTGAGATTGTTGGCGCACCGCCGCTGGAGGGACACCAGCTCCCGGATGTCTGAGAGGTCAACATGGAGCACATAGCCATTCAAGGCCATCTTCCGCATATAGGCCCCCATGTTGGAAATGCCCGCTTCGGCCATGCGTTCCCTGATCAGCGCCTGCTCCTCCGGCGTCACCATCACATGAAGATGGACGCAGCGGCGGCGGTTCTTTGTCACCGCTCCTCACGCTCCCGGCTCCTGTGCTTGTTGGGCGGCTCCTTCACCTTGTCCAGCTCCTTTTCCGGGGGCTGGGGCGGCAGCGCCGGGGCGTTATTCAGCAGGCCGTCGATCATGTTGTAGTTCTGTTCGGTGGACAGCTCCACGGTTTTCAGCGGGTTATCCTGTTCGTACATAGTACCTCCTTTTTGTAAGCAGAAAAGGCCGGGACTTTGGGACAAAATGTCCCGAAGTCCCGGCGCAAAGTGTGGAAAGCATTTGCCCTAAATTGGGGCAGCCAATGAAAACATATTGCCTACTCCAAAAGCAGCCCCGGAAAGCCTTGAAATATGGGCGTTTCCGGGGCCTAATTTTCCACGCATCAGCCTCGCTTTTTTCTCATGTAATTTCTCTTTTGCTGCCGCAGAGCAGTCTTGGCGCAGCCGTCGGAACAATACCGTGTCCGGCTATTGGGAAGAAAGGCCCTGCCGCATACCGGGCAGGGCCGGGTTTCCGGGGCGGGGCCTTCCGCAGCGAGGGACGCCTCCAGCACGGGATCATTGGGCAGCACCGCCTCCCGGAAGTAGCGGCACAGCGCCCCCGTCCAGCACTTCTCCAGCATATAGCAGGGGCAGTCCAGCGGCAGGCAGCCCACATCCCGGTCATAGTTGGCACACAGCCTTGTCACCAGCTTGCGGATGGCCGCCTTTTCCTCACGGGTCAGCTCTCGGGCCACCGCTTCACCTCCCGCCGCCAGCGCCTTTCAGCAGTTCCCGGTAGCAGGCCACGCACCCGATCTCCCGCCAGTAGGGGCAGCCGTGGCAGCGGGAGCCCTCCGGGGCCTTGACAGGCTCGGGCCGCTCATACCGGGGAACCTGCTGCATCATCGTTTCATAGGGGCTGTTGGTGAATTTCATTTGTCGCCCTCCGCTTCGTCCTCGTCCCACGGCGGAGTATCGTCGTAGGTTTCCAGCTCGTCCCCGTAGTCCTCCTCGGTTTCAGCGGCCCGCTGCTGCTTGGGGCGGTAGACCTTGAAATACCACCCGGCTCCGCCACCCACCAGCGCCACCGCCAGAATGAGCAGGAGCGTCCCGGTGTTTCCACCCGTCTGTTCAGGCTCCGGCTCGGGGGTAGGCTCCGGCTCCTCAACGGGTTCCGGCTCCGGCTCCGCCCCCACACACTCGGTCATATTAGTGGAGCATATCGGGCAATCCATATTGATTGCCCCCGCCACGCACTTTTCCGTACAGGTACACTCGGGCAATTCCGCCCCGGACGCCTCCAGAGCGGCCAGCAGATCGGCCTCGTCCACCACGCTGAAAAAGTAGGTTTCGTATTGTTCAGCGGCCTCGTCTGTGGGCTTGTCGTAGTCAATGACGATGTAAAAGGTGCTGCCGCCGCTGGTCTGGACGGTGATAAATTGCTTGTTGGTGTGCTCGTCATAGAGCAGATCACGGGTCACAAGGTTGCCCTCCTCCGTGAAGCCCTCGCCGGGCTCAATAGTGGGCTCGGGGGTGGTGGTTTCCTCCGCAGGGTCAAGGCCCTCCCATTCGGGGCCGCCCCCGGCGTAGGCCGTGACGGAGAAGCCACACAGAAGAACAACGGCGCAAAGCGCCGCTGCCAGCATCTTAATTCGTTTTTTCATTCGCTGTCCTCCTTATCCTCGGTTTCGGACTTCGGGACATTTTATCCCAAGGTGGCCCCAGCCCGGATCTGCTGGAGCACCACGGGCAGCTCGGCAAGGGGGATGCTCATGCCACGCACGACGTCCACGATCTCGCTGTTTTCCGCCTCCACCTTTTTCTGTTCCAGCTCCTTCAGCCGGGCCTGCTGTTCGGAGATTTTGGCCTTGACCTTTTCGATCTCGGCCTCGATCTTTGCGCTTTTGGAAATTGCCATGAAAGCCTCCTTTACGGTAAACGCCCGTAGGCGTAGAAATGAGATTGCCAATAGCTGCTGTTGAGGTTGGTATAACTGATGGGATCTCCACAATGGAGCATCCAGCCATCGCCCACATACAGCCCACAATGGCTGACCCCCAGCGTGTCGTAGGTGCCGACAAAAAACACCAGATCGCCCGGCTGGGGTGAGCTGGTGGGGGTACAGTAGTTGTATAGGCCCTGGGCCCCCAGCCGCCCCACATTCCAGCCGCATTGATTGAGCACCCATGAGAGGTAGCCGGAGCAGTCAAATGAAGTGGACGGGCTGGAGCCGCCCCAGACATAGGGATAGCCGATATACTTCTCCGCCTCGGTGAGCAGGGCGGAAAAGGTTTCGTCCGCCAGATATTCCTCGGGGACTTCATGCTCCACGGGATCACCCGTGTACTTGCCCACATAGTCGGAGCCGGGGAACAGATCGGGACGGTTGCCCAGCGTCGCCATGTAGAGGGCATACCGGGAAAGCTGTTCCTCGCCCATGATGTAAACGGGCAAGCGGGAAAGGTTTTCGCTTTCCAGCGTGACATAGCAGATATACCATGTGTAGGGATCGCCCTCTGCGTCATACCGGGTTTCCGTTACCACCGTTTCCGTGAGCGTGTACTGGCGGTCAAAGAGCATTTGCAAAGTGTCCTGCACCTCGGCCAGCGTCCATTCCCCCTCGTGCCATGCGCTGATGATGGACAGCAGCACATAGGGGTCATGCCCGATCTCGTCCAGATCGTAGTGGTACTCGTCATAGTCGTGGGTGCTCTCGTAGGTGTCCAGATAGTTTTGCAGATCCGCCTCCAAAGCGCAGTAAGCAGCTTCGGCCCCCAGCAGATCAGCGTCCTCGGCGGGATAGGTGGATGCCCCGATAGCCCCCGCCGTGCCGTTGCCCAGCGTTGCCAGCGAGGACATACAGGACTGCATCATCACCAGCAGCAGGAACACCGCCACAAACAGCAGCGCCCCCACGGGATGCCGCTTGATAAAGCCCACGGCCCGGGCCGCCAGCTTTTCCGTGGTAACTGCCGTTTTTTCGGCGGCCTTGGCTCCTTGCTTGGCGGCCTCCCGTGCTTGTTTGGCATATTGCCGCTTGATCTTCTGCTTCTGGATCAGCCGGGACAGGGCGTTGCCCTGCATTTCCGGGTGCTCCTGGGCGGCCATGCGGTAGTGATAATCCGCCGTGGCCTTGATGTGCCTGGACTCTGCCTTGCGGACAGCCTTGGCCGGGTGCCCCCGGATTTTCTTTTGCACAAACCGTTTGCCGTGGCGCAGGGCAGACTCGCCTACCAGCTCGGAACGGTGAGCGCCCTCGGTGCCCACATTGTCCTGCTCCACCTCGAAAATCTTGCCATGCACATAACCGTGAACGCCTCCGCCCACCGTCCCGGCCACCCGACGAACCGGGCCGGGCGGCTTGGGCGGTTTCTGTTTTGCCAGCTTCTCCTTGGCCTTCTCCAGCTTTTCACCCCGCTTTTCCATGCGGAGCTTGCTGGCGGCGGTCTGCTCCTGCTGGCTCTTGTGGCGGAACTTGGACTTTGGGACATTTTGTCCCGAAGTAGCCCCGGCCTTATTCGTCTTTTCGTTCATGGGCCATATCCTCCGGGCGGGTGGTCAGCAGGTTATAGATTTCTCCCTTGGGGAACCGATCCACAAACGGGATGGTCACATTTCCATAGAACAGCAGCCCCTCGCCGGAATTGGAGTGGGTGATGTAAGAGAGCTGATGCTCGGAAATGCCCAGATGCTTGGCGAGGATTGCCCGGTCACTTTGGGCCTGTGACAGTAGGATCAGAAAATCCGTGTTGTCCAGAATGTTGGAGATGGCCGGGCTTGCCAACAGGTCTTTCACATTCTGCGTGAGGGCGCTGGGGACGCAGCCCTTTTTGCGGAGCATCTTCCAAACGGCCACAAAGTAGCTGGCGGTGAGCTCGTCCCGCAGTAGGATATGGAACTCGTCAAAGTAGCACCATGTAGCGATCCCGGCCTTGTGGTTGGCGTTCACCGCCGCCGTGACAAACTCGTTGGTGGTGTGCATGGCGATCTTGCGGAGGTTTTCACCCAGCCCTTTGAGGACGATGCACACCACCCGGGAATTGAGGTTGACATTGGTGGGGTGATTGAACAGGTTGAGGGAGCCGGTACAGTAGAGCTCCAGCGCCGTTGCCACACGGCGGGCCTCCGGCTCCGGCTGCTTCAAAAGCTCCTCGTACAAATCCTGCAACAGCGGCGTTTTGGCCGTTTCCAGCCCCAGCGCCATTTCCCGGTACACCAGCCGCACACAGCGGTCAATCACGGTTTTCTCAATGGGCTGCAAGCCCTCCCGTCCGCCCACGATCAGCTCACACAGGGACAACAAAAAATCCGCCTTCATGGAAAGCGGACTTTCATCGTCGTTGGCGTTCATCTGCAAATCCATAGGCGAAATGTGGTGGGGGCTGTCCGGGGCGATGTCGATGACCTGCCCGCCCAGCCGCTGCACCAACGGGGCGTATTCGCCCATCGGGTCTACCACGATGATCCGGTCATTGGTGGCAAGGAACACATTGATCAGCTCCCGCTTGGCGGCAAAGCTCTTGCCGGAGCCCGTGGAGCCGAGGTACATCCCGTTGGCCGATTTCAGCTTTTTGCGGTCGGCCATGATGACATTGTGGGAAAGGGCGTTCATGCCGTAGTAGAGCGCCTGCCCGCCCATGCGGAGCTCCCGGGTCATAAAGGGAATGAAGATGGCCGTGGAGCTGGTGGTCATGCCCCGCTGGATCTCGATGCCGTTGTACCCCAGCACCAGCGAGGACACAAAGCCCTGCTCCTGCTGCCAGTCCAGCCGCTTTAAGGCGCAGTTGTATTTCTGTGCGATGCCGCCCACGGTGAACACATCGTTTTCCAGCCGCTGCCGGGTGGGTGCGATGTTCACCACGGTAAAGGTCAGCAGGAACATCCGCTCGTTGCGGGACTGGAGATCGGCCAGGAGCTCCGCCGCGTCCTTGCTGAATGTAATCAGGTCAGGGGGCAGAATGTCGGGATCGTACCCGGCCCGCACCGCCTTGCGCTGTTCCTCCACTTTCATTTTGCCGATGTCGGAGAGCTTGCCCTTGATGGTCTTAATGGCCTTGAGCTGATCCACCGTCTGAATATGGAGTGTAACCGTCATTTCCGCATCCAGCTCCAGGATCTCCGCCAGGAGCTTGTCAGAGAGCTCGGACGCCAAAATCTGCAAGTAGGACGCCGCGCCCCAGTATTGGCCGATGCGGAACGTCCGGGACTGCCGGAAGTCGAAGCTGTCCGGCGCGATATAGTCCTTTGTGCCAAGCCCGGTTTTGGGGATGTCCTGCCAGGAGAAGCGGAACGGCTCCCGGTTGCCGGGGTGCATCTGGCCGTGGAGCAGGGCCAGCCGCGCCTGCCCGTCCATCGGGACAGAGGGAACGCCCAGCCGTTTGAGGTTGCCTGTCACGTCGGCCTCCACCCGTTCCAGGCGGGGGCGGGCCTCCGCGATCCCTTCGGCGGGCAGGCCAAAGGTGATATATTTTGACCGCTCGATGCCGTTGTTGCTTTTGGCAATCTGGCTTTTTAACATTCCCGTAAACTCCGCCCGGATGCTGTCATAGTCATCCTGGGCCG
>OMEJ01000256.1_pt1 | contig 53689 bp, 43 predicted proteins | sample 1645361 | NCBI WGS metagenome assembly OMEJ01 (sample SAMEA103958156, study PRJEB25191) | human gut metagenome
ATGCGTATGGGACCGGAGGAGAAAAAATGGATCAGAATCGTTTATATTACGGAACACCTTATGTAAAAAGCTTTATGTGTACCGTTTTGTCATGTACACCATCAAAAAAAGGAACATGGGAGGCTGTCTTTGATCAGACCGGCTTTTATCCTGAGGGCGGCGGACAGCCCTATGATACAGGAACAATCAACGGGATTTCTGTATTAAGCGTCCATGAGAGAGCGGGGGAGATTGTTCATGAGCTGGCAGAGCCCATTGAAGCAGGAATCCGGGCCGAGGGAATCATAGACTGGAATAGACGGTATGACCTGATGCAGCAGCATACCGGAGAGCACATTTTATCCGGACTGGTGCACCGCCATTTCGGCTATGACAATGTGGGCTTTCACATGGGAGCGGATGAAGTAACGATTGATTTTAACGGTGTTCTCACCCAGGAACAGCTTGAGATGCTGGAGGATGAGGCAAATGAAATTGTATATGCCAATGTGCCGGTAAAGGTGCTTTATCCATCAGATGAGGAATTAAAAAATCTGGAATACAGGAGTAAAAAAGAGCTTACCGGGCAGGTGCGTATTGTGGAAATCCCCGGCGCGGATGTGTGCGCCTGCTGCGGAACCCATGTAGAACGTACGGGAGAAGTGGGTATAATCAAAACAAGGACGATGATCCATTATAAGGGCGGAGTGCGTATTTCCATGCTTTGCGGCCGTCTGGCCCTTTTGGATTACAGAAACCGTTTAAAGGATGAAATCCGCATTTCCAATTTTCTTTCCGCCAAAGTAGCTCAGGTTCCTGAGGCAGTAGAAAAGCTTAAGCAGGAAAGCCAGCAAAAAGACGGGCATATCGGGGAAATGTGGCGTCAGATCTTTCAGCTGAAGCTTGCAGTATGTCCTGAAAGCCACGGACCGGAGGAATTTTTTGAGGAAGGCATGGAGCCGCTTCAGCTCCGCCAGTTTGCCACCCTGCTTTATGAACAGAACAAGGGAAGGATTACAGGTGTATTTTCCGGAAATGATGAAGCTGGTCTGTATCAGTATGCTCTTGGCAGCAGCCAGGCAGATATGAGGACTTTAAGCAAGGCCATGAATGATCGCCTTGAGGGAAGAGGCGGCGGAAGTATGATGATGGCTCAGGGAACCCTTAAGGGAACCAGGGAAGAAATCCGGCTTGTATTTTTAGAAGAGGCAGGAAAATTGTAAAGAAAAGGAAATGAAAATGGAACTGAATCGCGATACCATCAATAAAATAAGGGGCTTGATTCTCTTTACCGTGATTACGGTCATTGTAGGCATCAATTATATAAAGGTGCTGGGACTGCTGGCGGCAGCTGTTCATATGGCTGCCCCATTTATCCTGGGAGCAGCCATCGCTTTTGTACTAAATGTACCTATGCGCAGGATCGAGAGCAGCTTAAGCCACGTGCTGAAAAAGGGCAGCCGTCTGCTGCGCCCTGTGAGTATGGCACTGTCCATCCTCCTGGTGGCAGGTGTGCTGTTTCTTGTTATGTTTGTAGTGGCTCCCCAGCTGGTGCGCACACTATTAGGCCTTCAAAGCAGTATCCCCGTATTTTTCGGAGAAGTCCGTCAGTGGCTTGAGCAGCTGTTTGCAGAAAATCCCCAGATTCTTATCAATATGGAACAGATCCAGATTGACTGGCAGCAGCTTTTCAATGACTCTTTGAAATTTTTGAAAAATGGAGCTGGCTCCATGCTGGATACGACCTTCTCTGCGGCTATATCCATTGTGAATGGAATGTCTACTTTCCTGATCGGCTTTATTTTTTCAATTTATATTCTTCTTCAGAAAGAAAATCTTATCAGGCAGATAAAAAAGCTTCTGGCGGCTTTTCTTCCGGAGAGAACCGTTGAAGGGATTGTGAGGATCGCAGCGCTTACTTCAAGGACATTTTCTAATTTCTTTACCGGCCAGTGTATGGAAGCTGTAATCCTGGGCTCTATGTTTTTTATTGTGCTTGTGGTGCTGCGTCTGCCCTATGCGCTGCTCATCGGTGTTCTGATCGCATTTACAGCGCTGATTCCCGTATTTGGGGCCTTTATCGGCTGGGCGGTAGGAGCTTTTCTCATGCTGATCATTTCCCCTATGGATGCGCTGCTGTTCAGTGTGGTATTTTTCACTCTCCAGCAGATTGAGGGGAATATGATCTATCCCCATGTGGTAGGCAATTCTGTGGGCCTGCCGTCTATCTGGGTTTTGGTCGCTGTAACTCTGGGCGGCAGTATGATGGGCGTGGTAGGAATGCTGATTTTTATTCCGTTGTGCTCCGTGCTGTATACACTTTTGCGGGATACGGTGAATGAACGGTTAAAAAGGAGAAAGTTGAGCGTAAAGCCAGATGATTTAAAAAGAGACAGTGCTGAAAATTAAAAAGTATTGCAAAAAGACATTCTGCTACAGCATAAACACTGATACAGAATGTCTTTTTTTGTAAATATAGTGCATTATAATTAAAAAAAGTGATATTTATATTGGAATAAGCCATCAAAATATATAGTTTTAAATGGTAAAATCAGAATAACAAGTTAAAAGTAACAAAGGAGATTATTATGAGAAGGAGAAGATGGGTGAGTCTGATGTTGGCAGGGACAATGGCAGCATCATTAGCAGGATGTTCAGGCAGCAGTGATGCTGCCAAGGATCAGGAGCCGGCAAAGACAGAAAAGAGTGCAGAGGCTGGGTCCGAAAAAAAGGAGGAGGCAGCAGACTCCGGAGAAAAGACAGTTGTCACAGTATGGACACAGGATCGACATGATTCTGAGTATGTGGAGTCGAAAATCGAGGAATTTAATAATACGAATGATAAGGGAATCGAAATTGCATTAAATGTAATTACAGATGATTATGCAAATATGATGTCATTAGCGTATTCCTCAGGGACCGCGCCGGATATTGCAGGTGTGGGAGCAGCAACCAGTGGATTTGATCTGAAGACATTTGCTGAAGCTGGTATACTGGAACCCTTAAATGAGTACATAAAGGATGCTGAATATGAAAAGGTTACAGAAGCCAGCAAGCTGCAGTTTGAGGGAATAAATGTAATTGATGGTAATGTATACTGGATTCCGACAGGAATGAGAAGCGGTACTAGAATCGAATATAATAAAGAACTGGTGGAAAAAGCAGGATATACGGAATTTCCTGACACACTGGAAGGTGTAGTGGAACTGGCTGACAAGATCACACAGCAGGGAGAAGGAACCACTTATGGCGTAGGTTTTACCCAGTCTGTACCGTTTGAACGATGGCTGGAAGGAGTCGCTGAGACAAGCGGTATTTACCGTTATGACTTTAAAGAAGGAAAGTTTAATTTTGACGGATATAAACCTTTGATTGAAACAGCATCCAAATTCTTTACAAATAACAGTGTATTCCCGGGATCCATGTCTCAGGGAGTAGATGCGATGAGAGCACAGTTTGTAGAGGGCACGTTTGGTATCTGGGGAAATGCTTCTCAGGAGGCGGGAGTATTTACTTCTCAGTTCCCCATTGATAAGTTTGAGTGGGGCGTTGCAGAGGTACCGTCTTTAGACGGAACCAGAAAGGGAGCCCAGGCAATTAAACCTCAGAAGGGATATATGATGTTTTCCTCCTGTCCTCATAAGGATAAAGCTTGGGAAGTAATCAAATTTTTCAGCAGTGAAGAATTCTTAAAGGGTTATCTGGAGGCTGGATTATATCTTCCGATTTCCGATTATATGGATGGCATTATAGATAAATCTAAGACAGGACGTCTTGCAGATTTCGCGCTGACTGATTATGAAAGCGTATATCCGACAGTTCCTTCTGTAACGCTGGAAGGAGATCCTTATGGAACTGTAATCTGGAGAGCAATTATGGGTGATATCAGTGCAGATGAAGCCATTGCGGATTTGAATAAGCGCTACAATGAGGCTTTGGAAAATGATATCAAGATAGAAAAAACAAAACGTATTGTCATCAAAGATTTTGATCCCCTGCATCCGGGTGAGGGAACGGTAGAATATACAGAATAGGTGCTGGGTGTAACGATCGGATATGGTTAATGCAGGAGGTGCTGTAAGGTGACTGTCACAGGTCTTGCAGCACCTTCTTACTGTTTTATAACACTTTAATAAAAGAAAAAGGAGGCTGGCTATGAAAAGCAGTAATAAATTATCGTTTCGGGATCGAATTGCTAGGGCTAACTCCAGGGGAGATTTTGCAGCTGTATTCATGATGCTTCCGGCTGTAATCCTGTTAGTGGTAATGTCGATTTATCCGTTCTTCTGGCTGTTTCGATATATTTGTTATGACTATAATGGATTTAATGCTTATTTTACAGGGGCAAGAAATTTCATGCGTATGCTGGAGGATGAAACCTTCTGGCGGAGTGTACTCCATACCTTTGAGTATGCAGGACTGAAGCTTTTATTTGTAATTCCGCTATCCCTTCTTCTGGCAGTGCTTTTAAACCAGAAGCTGACAGGTTCCTCGATATACAGGGGAATTTATTTTATACCCACGGTTATCAGCTCTGCAATTTACAGTTTGATTTTTGGATTTATTTTTGCGGTGTATAATGGTGTTTTAAATGCATCCCTGCAGAAAATGGGGCTCATCCAGGCTCCTATTGACTGGTTGGGGGATCCTTCTATTGTTATGCTTTCGATTGTGATTGTAGCAGTATGGGGTGGTTTCGGCAATTACATGATTTATTTTATATCTGGTATGAGCAGTATTCCGGAGGAAATATATGAGAGCAGCAGGATTGACGGAGCCAATGGAGTACAGACCTTTTTTCATATTACACTGCCCATGCTGAGCCCGGTTCTGAAGGTGATTTTAATGTTGGCGATCACTACAGCATTTAAGGATTATCAGTCCATTCTGGTACTTACAGACGGAGGCCCCAATAATCGTTCTCATGTTATGTTTTCTTATATTTATAAGCTTATATTCAGCTCCAGCACAACACCTCAGATTGGATACGCTACGATGTTAAGTGTCGTTGCTGCTCTTATCATAGGTATTGTCACCGCAATTTATATGTTTGTGGCAAGAAAACTGGATGATGTCGTTTAGGAAAGGGAGATGAATATGGAAAAGAATCATAGTGTGTATTCCACGAAAACAAAGTGTATCCGTCTGCTTTTGACGATATTTCTTATTATTGTAGCAGGATTTACACTGTATCCATTGATTTATATTGTATTTGGTTCCTTTAAGGAAAACGCAGAGCTTCTGCGGGGAGGAACAAAACTGCTTCCTGAAAAATTTGTCCTGGATAATTATAAGGAAGCCTGGGAAAAGGCAAATTTTGCCCGTTATACATTAAACAGTGTAATTATAAGTTTAGGTGTTATGTTGGTGACTCTGTTTGCAACCAGCATGTCCGGTTATGTATTTGCCAGGAAAAATTTCCGAGGAAAAGAACTTCTGTACAGCTTATTTGTAGCATTTATGTTTGTGAATGTGGGAAGTGTTACACTGCGTCCATTGTTTGAGCTGGCAGTAAAATTAAAGATGAATCAATCGCTTTTAAGTGTTATACTGATTGCGGCGGGAACTGCGCAGACAACCTATATTTTTCTGGTAAGAGGCTTTGTAAATACAATTCCAAAGGAATTAGATGAAGCAGCCATGATTGACGGCTGCACATTTTTCCAGATTTACCACATGATCATTCTGCCTCTGTTAAAGCCTATTTTAGCGACTATAGCGCTTTTATCCTTCAGAGGTGGTTGGAATGAGTATATTATGCCATTGGTATTTACCATGTCTAATGAAAAGCTGCGTCCTCTGACAGTAGGTGTTACCATGCTTAAAAACAGCGGAGACGGAACGGCTGCCTGGAATCTGATGTTTGCAGGAGCTACCATCTCGATTGTACCGATCGTGGTAATTTACATTTTTTCCAGTAAACATTTTATGAGCGGAATGACAGCAGGAGCCGTAAAAGGATAAGTAAACGAGAGGAGAAGACCAGGATGGAAAACAGACTGAATGAAGAAGGCTTTATTATGCAGTATCTGATATCAGGACTGCGGGAAGAGCCGTTTATTGACCATACAGCAGATGAAAATCAGCTTCGTTATGAAAAATATCTTCGATCGATTCTTACCATTCCCCAGACAAAGGAACCTCAGGATCGGGTTAAATTGAATGAAACGGGGGATCTGGGACTTCCATGGAGATATTACTATAACTATGGAAACTGGTTTGTGGATTTAAGCACATTTTACTCTGTCCTTACACGGGTGGAGATAGACGCATATACACAGCTTAAAGTAAAGGAAGATGTGCAGGTAAAAGCTGTGGTATGGTCTTATGCATCGGTTGATCTTTGGTGTAATGGGGAGCATGTATGTGCTATGGCTCCTCCGGTTTATAAACCCATTCAGAAGCAGACGGTTATTTTTAACCTGAAAAAGGGAATAAACAGACTATATATTCGTTTACAGACTCTGGGTGTCCGGGATACGCGTACTCTTTTTGGAATTCAGGTTATTGACCGTCAAGATGAGATCCGTGTGGTTTTACCGGATGAGGAGCATACAAATCCGGTTTTAAGCTGCGCTGAGTGGCTGGATCAGCTGATCATACAGGATGGAAAGCTTTTGTGCCATACACCTGCTCCAAAGGGAACAACGCTGGGATATGATTCCATGAGTCCTGATTTTGCCAGAACAGAGACAAAGGTAGAACGCCATGATATCAGTGGAGCAACCGAAGCGGTTCTGGAAGCAGGAAGACCGTATATTGTTGTAGAATGTACAGCAGAGGGACAGAAGCTTATAAGACGGATGGAAGATACAGCGATGATTGTGCCTTCGTTTCAGAAGAAAGTGGACTATGAGAAAAATAAGGAAGTGATCTATCATAGAATCGCTGATGTAGAGTCTTTGAGCCGGGGAGGAAAATTTGGATTTTCCATTTCCAATATTCTGGCGAGGAAGGTAACCGGGAGAATTACGGCAAAAGACAGAGCATTGTTTTTAGAAACTCTTTCGCAGATTGAGAAAAGGTTTGACTGTTCCGACTTTCTGGTCTGTGGTCTGATACGGTATCTTAAAAATTACGAATTGGACGATGAGTTAAAGAACAGGGTGAAAGAAGTACTTCTTAATTACAGATATTGGATGGATCAGGAAGGATCAGATGCCATGTGTTTCTGGAGTGAAAATCACTCCCTGATGTTCTATGTATCTGCAATGAATGCAGGAGAATTTTATCCGGAAGAGTATTTTACCCGTGCGCACATGACAGGCCGTCAGCTGTGGGAAGCAGGAAAAAAAAGAGTAGAACAATGGCTGGATGATGTAGAGGAGAGAGGGTTTGAAGAATTCCTCAGCACAGTATATATGTGTGTGACATTTGCCGGGCTCTTAAATGTGATTGACTATACCCCGAAGGAAATTTCAGACAGAGCAGTCAAAGTTACAGACCGTCTGCTTGAAATGCTGGCTCTTCATACCTATAAAGGTTCCGTGATTGCGCCTATGGGACGTGTGTATCGTCAGGTTATTTATCCGTTCCTTCAGGGAGCGCAGGCTCTGATGAATCTGATTGATCCGGATGTTCCATACTCTTATGGGGAAGGATGGCTGGCCTTTTACGCTACCAGCCGTTACGAAATTCCGGAAGGCCTCAAAAAACTTATGAGAGATCCTGTTCTGACAGAGTATAATACGGGAAATGCGGTGATTCGGCTGGAGAAGAATGAGGCATACTGTATCACATCTGTTCAGTCTCCAAGAAAAGATACAGATTATGACCGATGGGTTAATTTGACACTTTTGGAAGAAAGACAGAATGTAGATAAAACCTCCCACGCTTACACAAAGTCCTTGAATGAGCGGTTCCATGGGACAACCTGTTTTGAACCTGGGGTTTATGGGTATCAGCAGCATATGTGGAGCTGTGCTTTGGACAGTGAAACACAGATTTTTGCCAATCATCCAGGCGGCACCTGTGATTCTAGCCAGATGCGGCCGGGATACTGGTATGGAAATGGTGTAATGCCGGCTGTGCGTCAGGAAAAGGGAATACTGGGAGCTGTGTATCAGATTCCAAAAGAGCATCCGATTCACTTCACTCATGTATACTGGCCTGGTGTAAAGTTTGATCAGAACAAGGTGGAAGATCACTGGTTGTTTGGAAAAAAGGGAAATGGTTATATAGGAATGTGGTGCAGCAAAAAACTGAAGCTCTATCAGGATCAGGTCTTTAACTGTGAATACCGCAGTTATGGAGATGAGATTGCGTACTGTGTTTTCTGTGGGGATCAGAAGGAATATAATACAATGGAAGCCTTTATTGAGAACTGCAAAAAGAGAACTCCGGTTTATGCAGATGGAGAACTGAGAACAGGGGCATTTGAAGTAATGTATAAAAAATACAGGGACGAAACACAGTATATTTAAAAATTAACAGTAAAATGCCGCCGCAGGCTTGATTGCTTTGGCGGCATTTTTTGTGCAGACAATTATTCGAAAAATATGGGGCTTACAAATGCCCACTGCTGATTGGTTTGAGCCACTTCCATATGATAGAATGCAGGCCCTTCCCATTCATCGGTAAAAGAATATTCTTCCGTATACTGAGAGCGGGAAACAGCAGTATGAACCTTATATGCCTGTGAATGATAGGGTTTCATATGTTCGCTGTATCCATATCTGCATAATTCTTCGATTGATGTCCGGCGGCAATGACCGTTTACTTCGATTTCTACCATCGTATCCTTGTTACCCTGTATTTCGGCGATTACAGCGCATGTCTGGGGCTGAACGGGAGATGGATTTTTGACTGTAAAGCACTGCCAGGAAACAGAATCATCGCTGATGGACAGGATACGATTATCAATTTCATTTATATTATCCTGGGATACGTCCTGGGAAGCACTGGGAGCCAGAACGCTTCTGCCGCGGAAACAGGGCTCTGCTTCTAAAATTTGTCCGTCGGATACTCTGATCCTTCCCTTCCATGGGAAAAGTTCCTGCTCATTATTTCCCCATCCCATTTCAATCCGAATTTTATAACGGTTATCTTCTGATTTTGGAATCATGGTTAAACCTTCTGCAATATGAATGGGATTTAGATTACGGTAAATGACAATTTTATCTATATTAGCACAGCCTTCTACCCGATAGGAAATTTGATGACGGGGTGAGGTCAGTGGAACAATACTGCCCATCAGATGTCCGTCCACTGAAAAATCGCATTTAATCCGGTCACCTGTTACTGCATAGGTTCTTCTGTTTTTCAGTCCATCCCAGATTGCAGATCTGGTCTTTGATTCTGCCAGAACAACCAATTTTCCATCGCCATAAGATCCGGGATAGCCGGCGTGATGATCGGTAGAACCTACAAAACCAAAATGAAATCCTCTCTTCAAACCCTCGTATACGGTGCAGCGGCTGTCTCGGGGACCCATATTGTGATAATACGGATAGGGGGCTGTTTCACTCATACCGCAGCCATGTTTGGAACAAACTTCGATTAAAGGCGTTACTGCAGGATCGTAAAGATCCCAGTTGATTCCGCGATAGCCGGGCGTATAACCAATATGATGTGCAACCGTAATACCGTCACAGCCGCTGTCATGCAGCAGCTGCGCAGGAGAGTCACGGTAAATCAGAGGAAGGCTGTCGTCAGGAGTGACAATATGATGGTCCCCGTACAGAGAGGAATGCATTTCATAAGCCTGAAAGGTGATAAAGTCCTCTGTATTAGCCTCTGCGATGGTGTGCCGTACTTCTTCCCAGTGGTCATACAATTTTTGGAAGCCTCTGCGGTGAAAGTCCACCACAAAAGCGGTTTCTTCATTTCGCTCCGGTATATCCGGCCACATGGCATGTCCGGTGACAGCGCAGAAATCAAGATGGCTTTTCGCACGGTCTAAGGCGTGTTTTAGAGAACCGTAGCCATAAGTGATGCCGCAGTGGTTGTGAAGGTCTCCCCAATATCTGTTCATAGTGTTTTTATCTCCTTTTGATTATTTTTGGCAATTTTATAAGGAATGGTAATGCGGACGACATTCCTGAAATAAGGAATGGTTTCAAAGTGAATTTGAGCAGTTCCGTAGCAGGCTTTTAAGCGGGCGTAGACGTTATTCAGGCCTACATGCTTAGAACAGGGCTGACGCCCATCTCGAGACAGAGCTTCATTTGCCCGTGAAATATCAATACCATGACCGTTATCGATCACCTCAATTGTGAGGATTCCGTTATTTTCAAAAACATTTACAGAAATTTCCGGCATGGGAACCGGAATACAGCCAGATTCATCCAGACTGAATCCGTGCCGTATGGAATTTTCGGCCAGAGGCTGCAGAATGGATTTTAAGATCAGACAGTCTGTAAGCTCTGGAGGAATGGTACTGATCAATTCAATTTTCTGACTGAAACGATAATTCATAATATCTATATATGATTTGACATGGAGCAGTTCTCTGGATAAAGGGATCAGTTCATTTCCGTAATTCAGTCCGATGCGCATAAAATCTCCCAGGCTTGTAATCATGGCAGAGGCTGTTTGTTTTCGGTCGCTCAGGATTTCCATGTTGATGCATTCCAGAGTATTATACAGAAAATGGGGGCTGATCTGGGCAGATAAAAGCTGTATTTCTGCCTGATATTTATCTCTTTCATTTTCGCGTATCTGCTGTATCTGTTCTTGTATCGTTTTGTACATGGAATTGATAGCCATATTCAACTGGCCTATTTCATCCTTATATTTCATCTGGTCAGGAGTATCATAGGTGTTATTTTCTATTCTGTGTACGTTTTGGATCAGCCGGGCCAGAGGCCGGGTGAGAAAACGGGAAAGAATCAGAGAAAGAAAAGCGGTCAGCATCAATCCTGCTAATGATATAAGGAGGAGAAAGGTGCTCATGCGGGCAAGTCTGGTGTGAAGCGATGTTTTTGGCACGATGCTGACAAGGTTAAGACCGCAGAAATCTAACGGAATGGAATAAAGGCTGTACTGGTTTTCATCCAGAACCTGTTTGAAACCTTCTGATTTTGTACAGGAACGGAGACTGTTTTGTACACATTCATCAGAAACCGTCTCATACCAGGAGGAATTCGGAGAAAGACTTAAAGGAGTTCCGAAAGCATCAGCTATGTAAAGGGTACGTTCTGAGTGGGAGGATGCAGCTAAAGCCAAACGTTCTTCTATTTTTTTGGAATCAAGCAAAAGGACAATGTAAATATCCGTATTCTCTGGATTTCGGCAGATATGGAGATAGTGCGTAGAGGGAACCAGAGAAATGGGAAGAACTACAGGGATGATCTGATTGTTTTTTATAAAAGGGCTGGAACGGATGGGGAGCCAGGTAATATCATTTATGGAAAAAAAGTTCCAGTTAAAAGCGTCCCATGGAGTATATCCCTTTTTTAAGGTGTTGGTATACAGGGAATAATATTCTCCGTTTTTGCCAAGGATAGCCAGACTGTCCAGGATGGGGATGGAATCAGTTAAATTGCTCAGAGGTGCCTGCAAGGCTGCTTTGTGCATGACATCCTTTTCATGACGATTCATATGTACATCCCGTACTAAAGCAGAAAAATCTGCAGTAGAAGCAGTATCGATCACATTTTTTAAAAGAAGATTATAAGAGTCCGTCAGTGACTGAGCTCCGATATGGAGAGAATCAGCGGCCTGATTGTAGGCATCTTCCCGATACAGCTGGGAGAAATAGTGGCTGCTGAAAGAAATAAGGAAGGCAGACAGTGTGAGTGAAATGGTAATCATACATAACCATATTTTATGCGAAATATTCAGGTTGGCAATCAAAGTAAGGATTTTTTTCATCAGTGAACAGAATCTCCTCCCCGGCATTTTGTCTGATATTCAGATGGAGTCTGGCCGGTATAATTTTTAAAAGCGCGGTAAAATGAGCGGTAATCGTCATAGCCTACAGCGCAGGATATTTCGCTGATATTAGCGTCAGCGGCCATCAGCAGGTGTTTGGCCTGTTCCATTTTGCGGCTTAACAGGTAATCCCGAAAATTGATTCCTGTTTTGGATTTAAAATAAATGGTAAAATATGAAGGGCTTAAATTTACGGCCTCCGCTATAAGTTCTGCAGAAATTTTACGATTTATATTGTTTTCTATGAAGCGTTTAGCTTTTGCAATGATGCGATCTTTTCCAAATGATTTATATTCAGAAAGAACCTTCCCATATTGAAGAAACTGGGAAAGACACCAGTCTTTAATCTGTCGGAAAAAAGAAAATTCATTGATTCGGATGTAGGGAGGTTCAAAAACCAGTTCAGGCCAGTCTTCTGTTTGCTTTTTCAGTGTATTTTGGATATCCGTTACCAGATAAATGCACATTCCTCTGATAAAGCTGGGAGACGGCATGGGAACATAAAACAGCGTTCGGATATATTCTGAATACCAGAAAACAATGGCATCTGTGTCGTTGTTCCAAATGGCATCTAAAAGAGGAGCCGGATCAATGTGATTGGCAGAGACAGATGGTGGTATGGTACAGATAACAGAAGGATCAAAGATAAGGTGTTCTGTTTCATACATCTGATAGGATAGGGCTGTGACAGCCATAGCATAGGAGTGCCCTGCCTGGAGCAGGGATTTTTCCGGTGTTCCGATACCGATGGTCAGACGCATACCATGCTCTGAGATCCAGATTTCTATAATTTTATGCGCAAGAACATGAATTGCCGACAAATTTTCTGAAAGTGCTGGGAAAATAAGCGCTGTTAGCTGGAAGGTTTCGTTATCCCATACTTGAGCATAAAAGCCGGTCATATGGCGTTCAATTGTATGCTTCAGAGCAATAAGGGACTGAGGATCAATGGGAGATCCTGTTCCCAGAGAAAAGATAAGAACCTGACAGAAGCCGGAAGGAAAAGAGAGACCGGATTCTTTTACAGCTGTTTCCAGATCATGTTCATAATGGAATTCATTATGGATCAGTTGATTTAAAAACAACTTTCTGGATAGAGCGGTCATGGTCTCTTCGCTGGGTGCGGCAGAAGAGGAAGAAAGACCACGCTTTTGACGGATTTCATCCAATAGTATCTTAAGCTCTTCTTTTAATTCTTCATTTTTAAAAGGTTTTAAAAGATAGGATTTGGCACCATAGCGGATTGCTGATTGGGCGTAAGTAAAGTCATCAAATCCGCTGAGAATGACAAAGTCAATGTGAAAGCGGGCTTCTTTACATTTTTTCATCAGGTTCAGCCCATCACAGAGAGGCATACGTATATCCGTGATTATAATATCCGGCATATAGGTCTGGATTAGATTCCAAGCTTCCAGCCCGTTTCTGGCAGTTCCAAGAACGCGTATATTCAGATTCATGGATTCCACAGCAGATCGGAGTCCGTTGCGGATTGAAGCTTCATCATCAGCGATGATAACAGAAACAGGGAAATTGGCAGTCATGAAAATGGCTCCTTTCAATCGATTCAAATATCTTTCAATTCTAAAAAATTATACCATAGGCTATATGGGGATTCAATGGAGTTGGACGAAAGTGATAAGAAGTGTGATATATTTATTGGAATATGACAACAATATATATAAAAACAGGGCCGGAAATCATGCCGTAAGAGCATGGCTTCTGAACCCTGAAATATGTGGATTAAATATTTTTATTCCCCCTGATACATAAACCGTATCAGCCGTTCAATATCCTCCTTCTCATGGGCCACCAGATCCAGTTCCCGGATATAGCCGTTTGCGAAGATAGAGGCAATGGACACATACTGGGCCAGCTTGGACTTTAAATTGATACGGTCGCCGTCAGGGGATACCAGCTCTACCGTTCCTTTACATTCATCAATCACCTTAAAAAATTTGTCTACATCTGTGACATTCTGGATTTTCATATTCAACATCCTCCTTTTATTTGTTGACAGATTCAGGTTTCCTTTTGGGATTTGGGGCAGACACAGCGCCGGATATCCTCTAAAAGAAGCTCTGATACCCTCAGTCCGCCCCGGCCTGTGCCGATTGAAATATCCGGCTTGCATGAGCCGTGGAAATCAGAGCCTCCTGTAGGAAGAAGCTTAAGGCCGGCAGCCATTTTCTGCAGCTTGCGGCTTTCCAGAGGGTAATTAGAAGAATGGTAGACCTCTAATCCCTGCATTCCGGCCTCAGCCAGCCGGGTAATGAGGGCTTTCGTCTGTTTGTCTCCGAGCTTGTATAAAAAGGGATGGGCCAAAGCTGCAAAAGCCCCGTTTTTAAGCAGGATTTTTACAATGGATTCCGGCTCGGTCTCCTCCTTGGGCGGGCAGTAGCGGCCACCGTATTCCAGATATTTTTTAAAGGCCTGATTCGCAGAAGAACAGAACCCCCTCTGAACCATGGCACGGGCCACATGGGCTCTTGTGATAACGGTCTGGGGATTGGAACCGAACAGCTCTTCATCTGTAAATGAGATTCCGTCTGCTGCCAGACGGCGGAACATCTCCTCATTGCGCCGGTTCCGGCGGCTTCTCATGTCTTTGAGAAATGCTTTAAGCTCCGGATCGTCCGGATTGATAAAAAGTCCTAAAATATGGATTTCATGGCCTTCGTAATTACCGGATACTTCAATGCCGGGGATAACCTCTACTCCCAGCTCTTTTCCGGCATCAACGGCATCGGCAATCCCGGCAGTTGTATCATGGTCGGTAAGGGCGATGGCGCAAAGACCGGCCTCCTTTGCCAGATGCACAAGATGGGCCGGAGTGAAGCTGCCGTCTGATGCATCAGAGTGTGTATGCAAATCAACAAAACCCATGGATATTCACTTCCTTTTTTTGTATATATAGTAGCACAGCAGACGGAATTTTGCTATACTGATATATATTTTCCTGATATAAAGGAGGACATACAGATGACGGAGCAGCAGTGGATCAAACCGCCGGTGGAAATCCGGTATGCAGAGGAACTAAAGGCATTAAAAGAAAATGATACAGGCCCCAGACCCCTAAACTGGCAGCTTTCACCAAAGGCTGTGCGCACCTTTATTCTGGGAAGTTCAAAGGAGATTCCCTATTCGGGCGGCGCGTGCCGGATCCGGAAGAAATATTTTGGAAATGATGCTCTGGTGGAGCGCAGCATCGTTACGCTGGCGGGAAACAGGGGGCTGATGCTGGTGGGAGAGCCGGGAACGGCCAAAACCATGCTGTCGGAGCTTCTCTCTGCGGCTATCAGCGGCGTCAGCACCAATACGATCCAGGGAACAGCCGGAACCACAGAAGATATGATCAAGTATTCATGGAATTATGCGCTGCTGCTGGCAAAGGGGCCGGTGCGCGAGGCTCTGGTGCCGTCGCCTTTGTATACGGGCATGGAAAAGGGAATCCTTACCCGCTTTGAGGAGATCACCCGTACTCCGGCAGAGATTCAAGACAGCCTGATCAGCGTTTTAAGCGATAAGCTTTTAAATATTCCGGAGCTGTGCGATGAGGGTTTTCTCTTTGCCGCTCCCGGATTTAATGTAATCGGAACGGCCAATACACGGGATAAGGGCGTAAATGAGATGAGCAGCGCCTTAAAACGCCGTTTTAACTTTGAAACGGTTCAGCCGGTGCGTGAGGTTTCCATGGAAAAGCAGATCATTCTAAATGAGGTGGAAAGCCTGGCAAAAGAAAGCCATATGGAAATGGAGCTGGATGAGAGTGCGGCAGAGCTGCTGGCTTCTACCTACCATGAACTGCGGGAGGGAGTATCTTCCCTGGGACACCGGATTGACCGGCCGGGAGCGGTTATGAGTACGGCAGAGGCTGTATCTGTGTACTATCAGACCATGATTTCAGGTTATTACTATGGAAATAAAACCATGGATATTGACTGCCTGGTACAAAATCTTACCGGAGCAATTTCAAAGGAAAACAGGGATGATCTGGAAAAGGTAAAGGCCTATTTTGGAACAGTGATCCGTGACAAGAGCAGCAGAGAGGGCGGAATATGGAGCAGATACTACGACGCAAGGAAATGGCTGAAATAATCCTTCTTCCCGTGCGCCATCACAGCCCGGCCTGCGCCTGGCATATTGTGCGGATGATAGAAAAATTAAAGCCTGATGCGGTTCTGATCGAAGGACCTGAAAATGCAGGCTCCCTGATCCCGGCCATGATCCATGAGGAGACCAAGGCGCCCTTTGCCGTATATTATTCCTATCAGGATCAGGCAGGAGAGATTGGCGGCGGTGAAGAATACTATAAGTGTTATTATCCCTTTCTGGATTATTCGCCGGAGCTGGCAGCCCTGAGGACGTGCAGAGATCTGGGAATCCCAGGTAATTTTATGGATCTGCCTTACAGGGAGATTCTGGCTGCCTGTGAAAAGAGCCGCAGCGAAGGCCTTACAGGGGACCGGCTGCTGTCGGACGGCCGTTTTTTTCAGAAGCTCTGCCAGAAAACCGGTCTGCGCTCCTTTGATGAATTTTGGGAGAAGTACTTTGAAATCCAGGGCCTGTGCATGGAGAGCGAAACCTGGTTTGAAATGCTTCTTGGCTACTGCCGGATGATCCGGGAGGATACCCCGCCGGAGCAGATCTGTTCAGAGGGCTGCGAGGCCAGAGAGCAGTTTATGGCAGGAAGGCTTAAGAAAAAGGCGGCCGAGGTGGGAGAAGAAGGGCTGGTGCTTGGAATCACAGGCGGATTTCATACTCCGGCGCTGGCAGAGTATCTCAGGGAACAGACAAAGCTTAAAGAATGGAAGGAACAGGCAAAAAAGGGGGAGGAGGGTATTTACCTGATGCCCTATTCCATGGAGGAGACAGACGCCTGGGGCGGTTATGCCAGCGGTATGCCTTTTCCCGGCTTTTACCAGAGAATATGGGAAAAACTGGAAGAAAATAAAGAGAAGGAACAGCCGCAGAAGGGAGTGTATGAAGGAGCAGTCCTTGATTTCCTGATTGAGACCGGAAGGGACGGGAGAAAAAAGGACGGCGTTCCCACCACCTATGATGAGATCTGTGCTCTGGATCAGGCAAGAGGGCTTGCATCCCTTCGGGATAAGAGAGAGCCCGGAGCCTGGGAATTAAAGGATGCGGTGCTTTCCTCCTTTATTAAGGGCGAGTGCTCCTTATCATCGGATAAGCCACTTCGGATTCTCAAAAAGCATATGACAGGAACCCGGTTGGGAAAGCTCTGCAAGCAGGCTGAGGTACCGCCTCTGATTCAGGATTTTGAAAGGCAGTGCGCCAGGTTCGGCATCCGAAGCCGGTCTGCTATGGAGATCAAGCGGGTACTCACCCCATTTTCCAACGAAAAACACAGGGAAGAGAGCAAATTTTTAAACAGGATGGTATTTCTTCAGACAGAGTTTGCCAGAAAGACAAAGGGACCGGATCTGCGTCTGGGAAGAGATCGGAATATGATGCGGGAAACCTGGATCTGCCGCTTCAGACCCTCCGTAGCAGCAGCCCTTATGGACGTATCGGTCCGGGGGGCAGTGATTGAGGAGGCAGTGACAAGCCTTGTAAGAGAGGAACTTAAGACGGAAAGTGATGCCGGGAAAGCCGCCCTTTTGCTTACCTCTGTGTTTGAAATGGGACTGGATCAGGAGATGGAGCCTGTTTATGAAGCGGTCAGCCGGATCATTCTGGAGGATACCCGGTTTTTTGCAGTGGCAGAGGCATTGTCACGCCTGCGGATGCTGAAAGAGCTTCAGGGGCTTTACCGGGTAAATCTTCCTTTTGAACGGCTGATCGCAGGCTGTTATGAAAAGCTGGTGATCCTTCTTCCCTCCATGGCTCGGATTAAGGATGAGGATCTGGAAAGCGCCATGAAGGCCATAAAGCTTCTCTATCAGACCGGAGGGCAGACAGGCTGCAGCAGGGAGGCATATTTTGAGGCTTTAGAGCGGATGCGGGAGGATGGAAAGCTCCATCCGGGCCTGGAGGGATGTATTCACGGGATCCTGTTTGGCTGCGGCAGGGAAGAGGCGTATGAAGCGGAGGCTGCGGGCCGGGGATACATTACCGGAACCAGAGAGCAGCTTCTTAAAACGGCTGTTTTTCTCAGAGGCCTTTTTTTCACAGCTAGAGATCTCATTTTTATGGGGCAGGGCATGATTCCCATGCTGGATGCGTTTTTCTCCCAGGTGGAGGATGGGGAATTTTTAGAACTTCTGCCCCAGCTTCGTCTGGCCTTTGGCGCATTTACTCCGGGAGAGTTAAAGAGGGTTGGAAATCTGGCGGCCGGGCTTCACCGGGAAAAAAGTCTGGAAAAAGAAACGCCGCCAGTACTTCCGGGTGTGTTTGCCTATGGGAAAGAACTGGAAAACTTTGTAAAACTATCCATGGAGGGAGAGCCGGATGAGAGATGAAAAAGAGATACTGAACCGCTGGCGTCTGGCTCTGGGCCGGTATGCCGAAGGGCCCGTGCATTTTTCAGAGGGCAGTCTGCCCTATGGTGAAATGGATCAGGTGCTGGAGTTCCTTTATTCCAGAGAGTACGGGGAAGAACAGGAGATCCGAAAGGACCGCGGGGGAAGCGGCGATCCCTCCAGCCTTACCGTACCCTCCTGGATTGAGAAACTGCGCCGCCTGTTTCCCAAGTCAACCGCAGAGATCATGGAGCGCTATGCTCTGGAAAAGTACAATATGACGGAGCTTTTAACGGATCCTGAGGTATTAAAGCGCATGGAGCCCAACAGGGAGCTGTTAAAAATGGTGCTGGAACTGAAATCCATGATGAAGGGGCCGGTTCTTGAAATGGCCCGTGAGGTGGTAAAAAAGGTCGCAGAAGAGCTTACAAAGGAGCTGGAGCAGGAGATACGGCCTGCGCTTACAGGCCGCATGGATCGTTTTTCGGGCAGTCCGGTGCGCTCTATGCGGAATCTGGATATAAAGAAGACCATTCGGATGAATTTAAAGCATTATGATGTGGAAAAGAGGCAGCTTCTGCTGGATCAGGTCTATTTTTACGGCAGGCTGAAACGCCACAGCCCATGGAATGTAATCATCTGTGTTGATGAAAGCGGCTCCATGATGGACAGCGTGATCCACAGTGCTGTCATGGCGGGGATTTTTGCCAGGCTTCCGGTGATGGATGTGAAGCTGGTTATTTTTGATACCAGTGTGGTGGATTTAAGCGGATATGTGGAAGACCCGGTCGAAACGCTTATGAGTATCCAGCTGGGCGGCGGCACAGACATCGGAGGAGCTTTAAGGTATTGTGAAACCCTGATCGAAGCTCCGGCCAGAACCATTGTGGTGCTGGTATCCGATCTTTATGAGGGTGTAAGCCAGGCAAATATGTACGGCGCTGTGAAGGATATTGTGGAAAGCGGGGCCAGACTGGTAGCTCTTACAGCTCTGGACCGTCAGGCAGATCCGGTATATGACAGAAATGCAGCAGAAAAGATGGCGCGGCTGGGGGCTCATGTAGGGGCTATGACTCCGGAGCAGCTGGCAGAATGGATGGGGAAAATCATAGCATGACAGATTGGAAAACCATACTGGCCGGTGCGGATGACGAATATCTGGCCGGTCTCAGCAATAAGGGTACGGTAAAGCGGGCCCATAAGGACAGAGAAACTACTCCCTGTGAGATTTTGGATACAGGGGATCAGGGCATAAATGTAAAGCTTGGAGAGGAAGAGCTTCTGATCGCTCCGGTGCTGGCGGAAAGCCGGTGCAGCTGTCCGTCCAGATCCATATGCAGGCATATTGTGCAGGCTATTTTGGTTCTTAAGGATATGTATGAAGCGGGAGAAGGCGGGATAAAAGAGGAGAAGAAAGAAAAATCCGAAGCTCTGCCCTCAGAGGAGCTTTGGCAGGCCGTTCTGGAGATTGGGAACCAGAAGATCATACGGGCATTAGGGATGAAGAAGCTTGGGGAGGTACTGGGGCAGATCCGGGCGGGGAAAAGGGCAGATATCGCTCGTTCCAGCACGGTTTTGGTGGAGCTTCCGGATTCAGAGTTGCAGGTAAAATTTCTGCTTCCGCTGGAATATTCCTCCTGTACCTGCAAAAAGAAGGAATTTTGCGCTCACAGGGCTGCTGCGGCTTTGTGGTGCCGTATGGAGGTGGGAACTCTGCGTTTGGAGGAATTTGAAAAGGAAGAGGAAGAACCGAAAGCGGATCTGAACCGGATACGGGAAAAGGCCGGTGAGATGAAGGCTGCATTAGAGGATATATTAGCTTCCGGCCTTTCGCGCACTGCCAGTCAGAGTGCCGATACCTTAGAACGGCTGGCAGTGATCAGCCACAATGAAGGACTGGCCTCCTTTGAAGATGCGTTCCGGAGCCTTCAAAATGGATATGAAGCGTATTTTAGCCGTTCATCCTCTGTAAATGCCGCAGGGCTGATGGATGAAAGCGCCCGCCTTTATGAACAGATCTGCCGTTTGAGCCGGGTGAAAACAGACGGGGAGCTTAGGAACCTGGGAGGAGTCTTTCACATGGACTATGAACCGGCAGGAGATATGGAATTGATCGGCATTACGGCGGAGGCCTTTCAGAGCAGAAACGGTTATCAGGGAGAAACGGTATATTTTCTGGAAAAGAATACAAAGAAATGGTATACATATACCAGCGCCCGTCCGGTGTACTATGACAGCCGGGGAAGACGGGGGCGGATGGAAAAGGCAGCCGCTCCCTGGGGATTAAATGTATCCTTAGAGGAACTGGCCGGAACAGAGGTCTGCTTAAAACAGGCAAAAGCCGGAAAAACAGGCCGTCTGTCATCCAGTCAGGATACAAAAGGCATGATAACAGGAAAACACAGCTTCTGCCCGGAGGACGCGGGAAAATGGCTTTATAAAGACTTTGGAGCGCTTTTTAAAGAACAGTATTTTTTGAAAAACAGCTGGTTGAAACGGGAGGAGGAGACGCTGCGGATCGTGTGCGTTCAGGCTGCAGCCTGGGATGCGGCCCGTTTTTCTCAGGCAGAGCAGAAATTTTCCATGGCTGTTTTTGATTCCAATGGGAAAGAACTTTTGACAGAGATGGCATACAGCAGGCGGGAGGACGCGAATATCCGCTATCTGGAGCGGATTGCAGATCAGGTGGAAAAGGGAGAAATTCCCATTCCTGCCATTGCAGGCAAGCTGTACTTAAAAGATGGGAAAATGATCCTTCATCCTCTGGAGATTTTTCAGTGGGGGCAGGAAGCCGGCAAACGGGAAGCGTTTGCAGATGAATGGGTTTCAGATTCACCGCAGGAACGGGAACGGGTACTTAAAATCAATGCCATGGAGCAGATGTACCGCCTTCTGGAAGAGGTCAGCCAGCAGATCGAGGATCTGTACCAGAGCGGGTTTGACGCCGTTCATGACAGCACCCTTGGGATGCTTCGGCAATGGGCGGAACGTGCAGGAGAGAGCGGGCTTGCCTTTCTTGGCATACAGCTTGGGAAGCTGTGCCGGGAGATTGAAAGCTGCCGTCACAGCCTGCATCCCGTTCATGGGGCAGAACTGGAAATTTATGTAAATATAGCGGAATACCTGTGGCTGGCCAGAGGAAAGACGGAGTTTGATCTGGCAGAAGCCTACTATACACAGTGATAGACGATACAGCAAAAATCCGGTAAAAAGGAGGAGAAGGCGTATGATACAGCCAAAGAGAACATATGGGGATAAAATAATGGAAACTCTGGAGAAAATCGGTCTGTCTGAACAGGAACGGGAGAAGATTTTTTCCTATGTATCAGGCGAACGGGGAGAGGAAGCCTTACAGGGCTTAACGGCAAGGGACTTTTACCAGCTTGCCGAGACGCAGCTGGAGGCTGCGGCAGCTCTGTTTAGCCATTTCTGCGACCGGCATTCAGAGGAAGCAAAAAAAATGCTCCGGGTGCTTTTTACACTGGGACAGTCAACCTGCGGCGCGCTGGAACGGGGGAATTATGCATGGCGTTACAGCTTTATGAGAGAGGGGAAGGACTTCTGGGGACTGAAGCCGGAAGAGTGGCTTTCGGTTGTGGCAGAGATCGCGGGCAGAAACAATGATACACGTTTCAGCTATCTGATGGATCAGATGATAAAACAGACTAAGACTCCGGAATACCTGCTGTCAGCCATGAAGTATTGCATCGGGGATATGGCTAATGGCAGGCTGATCCTTCTTTCCCTCTATTTTCTCCGGAAATACCCGGATAAAAAGCTGGAAGAACCCAAAGAGGGGGCTGCGGGTGCAAAGGGTATTTTGAACCGGCTTGTTTCAGCGTTTGGAAATGGAAACGGGCTTTCCGGTGAAGACGCGGAGCTTATGAGGCAATATGAAACGATTGTATGCAACACCATTGAAGACGCGCTGCCGTCCTCTGTTTCCAAGGCGAGCCGGTTTCAGATCGCCCGTGCGCTAAAGGAAGGATCCATGACGGATGAGATCCGTTCTCTGGCAGGTCCTCTGGCCCAGAATAATCTTATTACATGGCTCATATGCGGAACCGCTTTTATGAATATGGCCCTGTCCCCCTGTCTGATGCGCACAGTGGATCTGTATCTGGCTTCTGATATGAACTGCTGCCTTCCTATTATGGAGCAGCTGGATTTCCGCAGGGATCTTCACGAACGGGGAGGAAGCTTTGATGAGCTGTTCCATCTGGACAGCAAGTCCTACATTTCCTGGGCAGCCATCAGAAAGCAGGGGAAGATTCTTTGCAGCCAGCTTAAAAAGAATAAGGAGCTGTATCTGGAATGCCTAAAGGAGGCAGATCTGGAGCAGATGAATTACATGATGAATGTGGTTCGCAGCGCAGATCCTAAGCTTTATAAAACCCTTCAGTCCTCTGCCGGCATGCGCAGAAGAGATGCGGTTATAAAGGTACTGACAGAGGAAAAAGGCCCGGAAACCCAGACGTTAATTGATTACCTGTATGGACGGGTTCCTTTCAGCGCTCTGTATCCATATGAGGAACAGATGGCAAAAAACAGCCATTTTTACAGGGGCTATAGACTGCGTAATCTGCTGGACGGCTTTCCTGCTAAGGATGAGGACCGGGAATTTTTTAACCGCTGCCAGGCCTGTACCTTTCTTCGGCAGGAGGGGTACTTTATGTCCTCGGGAAAAAATCCGTTCTACCAGCCGAAGGAAGAAGCCTTTGCAGGATTTTTTAAAGACATGGAAGAAGCGGGAATGGATGAGGCGCATCTGTTAAAGACCTTTATCCTGAATGTAAAATCCTTATACCTTGATTCGGATAAGGAACGCTGCTTTGAGCTGGCAGCCAGAAGAGTATTTCTGTATAAGCTCAGAGCCAATCCGGAAGCAGTGATGGAAGTGTTTCGTGAGTCTGAGGCAGAAGGCCGCCGTCTGGGGCTTATGACCATGGCTCTGATGGCAAAAGAGTACAAAAAAGAAATTCTTTCCTATGCAAAGGATACGGCTAAATCCGTCCGGGAGGAGCTTTTAAAAATTTTAGAGGAGCAGAAGGACTGGAAGGATGATATACTTGTTCTTTTAAGCGATAAAAAGGCAGGCCCCAGGGAAGCTGCGGTATATGTTTTGGCTGCATGGAATGACGTTTCCGACCGCCCGGCTCTTGAGGCAGCTCTTGAAAAGGAAAAAAATGCCAAGGTGCGCCGGCTTTTAACCCAGGTGCTGGGGGTAAAGGAGGAAGAAAATGAAAGCCCCTCCGGCGTTTTAAAGAGGGAGGATCTGGTAAAAGCCCTTCATAAAGGAGGAAAGAGCCGCACGCTGTCCTGGGCCTTTCAGACTCCTTTCCCCGCGGTTCATTTTGAAAACGGGGAGGAGGCGTCCGTTGAATACCTTCAGGCCATTCTCCTGTGTTATGCCGGAGCAGGAACCAGTCCGGGCGTAAATAAAGACGCTGAATTTCTGGCCGGAGACCTTAAGAAAGAGGAGTTTTCTCTTTATGTAAATGAACTCTTTGACCGTTTTATGGAGCAGGGCGCAGAAGCAAAGAAGAAATGGGTTCTTTATGCAGCGTCCATCCACGGAGGCAATCTGATGGTTAAAAAGCTGTACCGTCAGATCCAGGAATGGCCGGCAAATGCCAGAGGCGCCATGGCCTGTGAGGCGGTCAACGCACTGGCCTTAAGCCTTGTTTCAGAGGCGCTTTTAAAGGTAGACGGCATTGCGTCAAAATTCAAGTTCCGTCAGGTGAAGGCTGCGGCTGCCAAAGCGCTGGAATTTGCCGCCGGACAGCTTGGGATTACCAGAGAGGAGCTTTCAGACCGGATTGTGCCGGATCTCGGTTTTAATGAGCGGATGGAGCGTGTTTTTGACTATGGAGCAAGATCCTTTACCGTGTCCATTACCCCGGAGCTTGAAATTCAGGTTCGGGACCAGGAGGGCAGAAAGCTTAAAAATATGCCTGCTCCGGGCAAGCGGGATGAGGAAGATAAGGCGGCAAGGGCTTACGAGGAGTTTAAGGCTATGAAAAAGCAGTTAAAAACCGTGGCTGCCAGCCAGAAGCAGAGGCTGGAGCTGGCCCTGTCATCCGGACGTATGTGGAAGAAGGAGGACTGGGTGGAGCTGTTTACGAAAAAGCCGGTGATGCACCCCTTTGCCATTGGCCTGATCTGGGGTATATATAAGGAAGAAACACTTACAGGCAGCTTCCGGTATATGGAGGACGGCTCCTTTAATACGGTGGATGAAGAGGAGCTGGAGCTGCCTGAGGACGCAGTAATCGGCCTGATCCATCCCATTGAGCTTTCAAAGGAAGAGAGGGACGCATGGAAGGAGCAGCTGGAGGATTATGAAATCATTCAGCCTGTGGAACAGCTGGACCGCACTGTGTACCTCATTTCTGAAGAAGAAGTGGGGCAGAAGGCAGTGGAGCGCTTTGAAGGAGTAATCCTTAACGATCTGTCTCTCATCGGAAAAATGCAGCCTCTTGGCTGGTATACGGGTTCTGTTCAGGATGCGGGCTGTTTTTATACCTTTTACCGGGAAGACGGGAAGCTGGGAGCGGAGCTTCATTTTTCAGGAACCTATATCGGAGGACAGAACGAGGAGGTAACAATAGAAGACGTCCGTTTCTATCTGGCCGGAACCATAGAGAGGGGAAGCTATGTCTATGATGAGGCAGATGATAAAAAGGCGCTTCTTCTGGAGCAGGTTCCGCCCAGATATTTCAGCGAGATCATTTTGCAGCTTTCAAAGGTCACAGCCTCTAAAAAAGAGCAGTGAAATACTTTGGTAATACTTCCATAATATTTCATTTATAATAAGTAACAGTAAATTCATAAATAGAAAAAATCAAAGGAAAAAAATATAAAAAGCGGTTCCATTTTAAATAAAGTATGCTATACTACAAGCTGTAATTAATGCAAAAGTATTTTGAACAAGGTGTGAGAAAAATGAATCAGTTAGAAAACAACAGCAGGAACCGCAGCGCTTCGCCGGGCAGAAGCCGGGCAAAGGGCGCAGACAGAGGACGTAGTGCTTCCGGGAGAGCATCATCCAGAGGTACCTCTTCCAGAAATACAGGACACGGCGGCTCACGCAGCAGTTCCTCTTACCGCTCCGGCCAGGCAGGAAGGATGAACGCCATGCAGAATGTAAGGCGGAACAGCCGCCGCCACAGAAGAAAGGGGCCGGATTATAAATGGATTGCCATTGGAGGCGTGATCCTGATCGTAGTGATTACCTGCATCGCTATGGCGTTAAATGGAAAGAACTCTGATGAGACGGGAGTGCAGGCAACAACAGAGGCAGTGACAGAAACCGAGATGAAAAAAGAGGTGTCCGTAGACGGCATTTCCATCACCGGCCTTTCCAAATCTCAGGCCAGAGAGGTGCTGTTAAAAGAATTTCCATGGAGCATGACCGTTTCTTATGATTCTGAAGTTTATGAGGTAAATGACCTGATGGCCGGAAAAATCGATTCTCTTTTAAATGAGATCTACAGCGGAGAGCCTCAGGAAAGCTACACGCTGGATACGGCCGGATTAGAAGAGCAGATCAAAGCGGAGGCAGCAGCCTGCGCGGCGAAGTGGGATAAGAAGGCAAAAAATGGTTCCATCGACAGCTTTAATGCAGAAACAGGGAAGTTCGTTTTCGCAGGAGAGGAGAATGGCTTTGCCATTGATCAGGAAAAGCTGATCGATGATGTCACACAGGCTCTGGCTGCAAAGGACTTTGATGCCAAAATTGAGGCATCCGGCAGCACGGTGGCACCTGAGATTACGGCGGCCAGCGCAAAGGAGCAGTATAAGACCATTGGTTCCTTTACTACAAATACCACATCCAATAAAAACAGAAATACGAATGTCCGTCTGGCGGCAGAAGCTATTAACGGCACCGTTATCAAGCCGGGCCATGAGTTCTCCTTTAACGGAACTGTAGGCCAGCGTACAGAGGCTAAGGGTTATAAGGGTGCGGCTGCCTATAATAACGGTGAGGTTGTTCAGGAAATCGGCGGAGGCGTATGCCAGGTTTCAACTACTCTGTACAATGCGGTATTTAAAGCGGGCTTAAAGATCAGCTATCGCCGTTCCCATACCTTTGAGCCAAATTATGTAACTCCGGGACGAGATGCTACTGTAAGTTATGAGCAGCCTGATTTTAAATTCATCAATACCTCAAGCACAGCGATCGGCCTGCGGGCAAGCTATGCGGATCAGAAGATGACGGTATCTGTATATGGTATCCCGATTCTGGAGGACGGCATCACCTGGGATCTGGAGTCTAAAAAGGTAGAAGACCTTGGTGTGCCGGAACCGGAATATGTAGAAGATCAGACTCTGGATCCGGGAGTGGAAAAGACCACAAGCAAGGGAAGCTCCGGAAGCCGCTGGGAAACCTATAAGGTTGTCTATAAGGACGGCAAGGAGATTTCCAGAGAACTGGATCATAAAACAACGTATAAGGGCCACAAACCGGTAGTCCACCGCAATACCAGCGGTGTGGTATTAAATCCGGAGGAAACCACCACGCAGGCAACAACGGTTACGCCGACAGTGGACGGAATGCCGGAGGGATATACCGGCCCTGCTGAGACGACCCAGTCCCAGCCTGGGTCAGGTACGGCTTCCTCTGCTCCGGCAGAAGGGCCGGGATCAGCTTCTACAGAGCCGTCTTCCGTACCTGTGGCCCCTGCTCCGTCAGAGGACGCGCCTTCCGGTTCACAGGGCGGGCCGGGAGCCGGAGCCGTGGTTGTTCCCGTAAAGCCGGAATAGCGGTTTGAATTTTTAAAAATTTTAAGAAAGAAGCAGTGCGTAAAATCCCCAAATGGAAATTTTACGGCTGCTTCTTTTTCGCTATTTCTGGCTGTCAGAGGATTTATGCATAAATTATACTGTATACATTGTATTTTTTGCAGTAATAGCAATTAAGCATTTGCAATTTGTTAAAGAATTGTTTATAATAATATACAGGTCAGTCCGCTAAAGGCTATGTGCCGTCGGGCGGACTTACATGTATACTATCATATACATATTTCACTAATTGCAGGAGGAAATCAAAATGGCAAGAAAAATGAAAACCATGGATGGTAACCATGCAGCAGCTCATGCTTCCTATGCATTTACTGATGTAGCGGCTATTTATCCGATTACCCCATCCTCACCTATGGCAGAAGCTACAGATGAATGGGCAACAGACGGAAGAACCAACATCTTCGGTCATGAAGTTCAGATTACAGAGATGCAGTCTGAGGCTGGTGCAGCAGGTGCTGTACACGGTTCTCTGGCAGCAGGTGCGCTGACCACCACCTATACTGCTTCCCAGGGTCTGTTACTGATGATCCCTAACCTTTACAAGATCGCAGGCGAGCAGCTGCCAGGCGTATTTAACGTATCTGCCCGTGCACTGGCAAGCCATGCATTATCTATTTTCGGTGACCATTCCGACGTTTATGCCTGTCGTCAGACAGGATGCGCTATGCTGTGTGAGTCCAGCGTACAGGAAGTTATGGACTTAACTCCAGTTGCTCATCTGGCAGCAATCAAGGGCAAAGTTCCTTTCATCAACTTCTTTGACGGTTTCCGTACATCTCACGAGATCCAGAAGATCGAGACCTGGGATTACGAGGACCTGAAGGATATGGCTGATATGGATGCGATTGCAGCATTCCGTAAGAACGCTCTGAATCCAAATCATCCATGCCAGAGAGGTTCTGCTCAGAACCCTGATATTTTCTTCCAGGCAAGAGAGGCATGTAACCCCTACTACGATGCACTTCCTGCAATTGTTCAGGAGTACATGGACAAGGTTAACGCTAAGATCGGTACAGATTACAAGCTGTTCAATTACTACGGCGCTGCTGATGCAGAGCATGTGATTGTTGCTATGGGTTCTGTAAATGATACCATCGAGGAGACCATTGATTACCTGGTTGCACAGGGCAAGAAGGTTGGTGTTGTTAAAGTTCGTCTGTACAGACCATTCTGCGCACAGGCACTGATCGATACCATTCCTGAGTCTGTAAAGACCATCACTGTATTAGACAGAACAAAAGAGCCAGGCGCTATGGGCGAGCCTCTGTATCTGGATGTTGTTGCAGCTCTTAAGGGCAGCAAGTTTGACCAGATCAAGATCCAGACCGGACGTTACGGCTTAGGTTCCAAGGATACCACACCTGCTCAGATCGTAGCAGTATTTGAGAATGAGACAAAGAGCCCATTCACGATCGGTATCGTGGATGACGTTACAAATCTGTCTCTGGAGATTGGCGCTCCTTTAGTTACTACTCCAGAGGGAACAACCAACTGTAAGTTCTGGGGTCTTGGCGCTGACGGTACGGTAGGTGCTAACAAGAACTCCATCAAGATCATCGGTGATAACACTGATATGTACGCTCAGGCATACTTTGATTACGACTCCAAGAAGTCCGGCGGTGTTACCATGTCTCATCTGCGTTTCGGACACAGCCGCATCAAGTCTACCTACCTGATCCGTCAGGCTAACTTCGTTGCCTGCCACAATCCTTCTTATGTACGCAAGTACAACATGGTTCAGGAGCTGGTTGACGGCGGTACCTTCCTGTTAAACTGCCCATGGGATATGGAAGGTCTTGAGAAGCATCTGCCAGGACAGGTTAAGAAGTTCATCGCTGATCATAAGATCAACTTCTACACCATCGACGGTGTTAAGATCGGTATCGAGACCGGCATGGGCCCGACCCGTATCAATACTATCCTTCAGTCCGCATTCTTCGAGCTGACAGGCATCATTCCTGCTGAGAAGGCAAATGAACTGATGAAGGCAGCTGCAAAGGCAACCTACGGCCGCAAGGGCGAGGACGTTGTTATGAAGAACTGGGCAGCAATCGATGCCGGCGCTAAGGGCGTTCACAAGGTAGAGGTTCCTGCAAGCTGGTCTCAGTGCGAGGACGAAGGCCTTGATTATAAGGTAGTTACCGAGGGCCGCAAGGAAGTTGTTGACTTCGTAAACAACATTCAGACCAAGGTAAGCGCTCAGGAAGGAAACTCCCTGCCTGTATCCGCATTCAAGGATTATGTAGACGGTACTACACCATCTGGTTCTTCCGCATACGAGAAGCGTGGTATTGCAGTAAATGTTCCTGTATGGAATGTTGACAACTGTATCCAGTGTAACTTCTGTTCCTATGTATGTCCTCACGCTGTTATCCGTCCGGTAGCTATGACAGCTGATGAAGCTGCTAACGCTCCTGCAGATATGAAGATGAAGGATATGACCGGTATGCCAGGCTACAAGTTTGCCATGACCATCTCTGCACTTGACTGTACAGGATGTGGCTCCTGTGCAAATGTCTGCCCAGGCATGAAGGGCAACAAGGCTCTGGAGATGAAGCCTCTGGAAGAGAGCCTCAGCGAGCAGGCTATCTTTGACTTTGGCCAGACTGTATCCATCAAGGATGAGGTTGTTGCAAAGTTCAAAGAGAACACTGTTAAGGGAAGCCAGTTCAAGCAGCCTCTGCTTGAGTTCTCCGGCGCATGTGCAGGCTGTGGCGAGACTCCTTACGCTAAGCTGATCACCCAGCTGTTTGGTGATAGAATGTACATTGCAAACGCAACAGGATGTTCCTCTATCTGGGGCAACTCCTCACCTTCTACACCATACACCATGAACGCTAAGGGACAGGGTCCTGCATGGGATAACTCCCTGTTTGAGGACAATGCTGAGTTCGGTTATGGTATGTTACTGGCTCAGAACGCAATCAGAGACGGCTTAAAGGCTAAGGTTGAGAGCGTTATGGCAAATGAGAACGCAACTGACGATATCAAGGCAGCCTGCAAGGAGTGGTTAGATACCTATGGCATCGGCGCTCTGAACGGTTCTGCAACCGATCGTCTGGTTGCTGCATTATCCGGCGTTGACTGCCCGGTTTGCAAGGACATCGTAGCTAACAAGGATTTCCTGGCTAAGAAGTCTCAGTGGATCTTCGGCGGTGACGGATGGGCTTACGATATCGGCTTCGGCGGCGTAGACCACGTTCTGGCTTCCGGTAAGGATATCAACATCATGGTATACGATACCGAGGTTTACTCCAATACAGGCGGACAGGCTTCCAAGGCTACCAAGACCGGTGCAGTTGCTCAGTTCGCAGCTGGCGGTAAGGAGACCAAGAAGAAGGATCTGGCTGGCATCGCTATGAGCTACGGCTATGTATACGTTGCACAGATCTGTATGGGCGGCGACATGCAGCAGACCGTTAAGGCACTGGCTGAGGCTGAGGCATATCCGGGACCATCTCTGATCATTGCATATGCTCCATGTATCAACCATGGTATCAAGAAGGGCATGAACAAGGCTCAGACTGAGGAGAAGCTGGCATTAGAGTGTGGCTACTGGAATAACTTCCGTTACAATCCTGCAGCAGAGAAGAAGTTCACTCTGGATTCCAAGGCTCCTAAGATGGAAGGCTATCAGGACTTCTTAAAGGGCGAGGTTCGTTACCTGTCTCTGACCATGAAGAATCCTGAGAGAGCAGCAGAGCTGTTCGCACGCAACGAGCAGGAGGCTAAGGAGCGCTTTGAGCACTTATCCAAGCTGGTTGCTCTGTATGGAAATGAATAATTTCTACAGTGAAAATGTATATTAAATGATAGAAGCTCCCCGGAAGGCGAAAACCTTTCGGGGAGCTTGTGTCTTGGAAACCTTTTGAGAAAAGTTTGGAAAATACTTGATTTATTCTGCCGGATATGGTATTATCAACGAGTCGACGCCAGTTGATATAAATATGTTCCAATGGGGGTATAGCTCAGTTGGGAGAGCGCTTGCATGGCATGCAAGAGGTCATGGGTTCGAATCCCACTATCTCCATTAAAAAAAGTCCTGTATTACAGGACTTTTTTTAATGCGTGCTGCATTTCGTGTTGCATACTCTATTCGGAAAATCGTCTACCACGCCAGTATTTCATATCCATCCTCTGTGATCAGCACCTGGATTTCCCATTGGGCGGAGGGCAGTCCGTCATCCGTATATACCGTCCAGTCGTTGTCCGCATCCACAAATACATCCGGCCGTCCCATATTTACCATGGGTTCAATGGTAAAGCACATTCCGGGAACCATGAGCATTTCTGTACCTTTTTTGGACACATAGCTTACCCAGGGTTCTTCATGGAATTCCAGTCCCACGCCGTGACCGCCGATTTCACGGACAATGCTGCAGCCGTTTTCTTTGGCAAAATTATGGATTGCCTGCCCCATATCACCTAAAAATCCCCAGGGACGTACTTCTGTCAAACCAATCTCCAGACATTGTTTTGCTGTATCTACCAATCGTTTTTTCTCCGGAGAAACCGCTCCGATGCAGAACATACGGGAGGAATCAGAAAAATAACCATTATAGATAGTAGAGACGTCTATGTTTATAATATCGCCTTCTTTCAGAATGTCATTTTCGGATGGAATGCCGTGGCATACCTGGTCATTGACAGAGGTGCAGACGCTTCTGGGAAAGCCGTTATAGCCCAGAGGCGCGGGAATGCCTCCTAAACGGGTGGTCTGTTCATAGACCCACAGATCGATCTGGGCAGTAGTGATGCCGGGGCCGATATGTGCAGCTACATAATCAAGAACGGCTACATTGATCCGGGCACTCTCTTTTATGCCACGGATCTGTTCAGGTGTTTTTAATAAGGCTCTGGTGGGGACGATGGCGCCCTGACGACGGAACTGGGTCAGCTTTTCTTCCAGCTCCATGTGACAGTCTTTGTATTTTTTACCGCTGCCGCACCAGCAGGGATCATTTCTTCCAATCTTCTGCATTACAAAGAAACCTCCTTATACGTTAAGCTTCTTAAAGTATAGCACAGGAAAAAACAGAAGGCTATTGTAAAATGTTCAGAGTTTAACCGTTTAATGTGGTTTATCTTCAGGAGGTATGTACGCGGCAATTTCACCCACCTGGCAGTTCAGAATATGGCACAGATCGTCAATGGTGATTGTGCTTAAGGGTTTATCCTTTCGCAGACGGTCAATGGTAGCACTGGAAATTTGATGTTTATGGATTAGGGTATAGGTGGTTTCGGGTGACTTTTTCAGGGTTTCCCAGAATGGCTTATAAGTAATCATAAATATTCCTCCTTATCAGAAGTATAAAATTAACAGCCTCTACTATATAAAACGGATGAAGGAGAGAAATTCCCCGTCTGTCAGAAAAAAATTTAAAACTTGCATTTTTGCGGAAAAACGGTATAATGTGAGTCGGATCCAGATGTGGTCCTTAGGAGGAAAAGAGGATTATGAAACTGAAAAAAGGATTGGAATGCTTTGCCTGGGTGATTCTGGCAGCAGTGCTGATTCTTGTAAATGCGGCAGCGGCGAATGCAGATGAATTTTCCGGTCAGGAATATTTAGCTGCAGGAAAAGACGCGGCAGCTTCTTTACAGTAAGGAATGCAGAAGCATACCTTTTCAGACCCAGGTGTACGCCCCGCAGCTTTGCAGACAGCATAGCAGCGGGGCGTTTTTATCTGTCCGGACAAAATTCCGTTGATTCTAAAATGAGATATGGTATACTAAAAAGATAAACACAGAGTTCGGCATAGGCCGGGCGGAAATGAGGTAGATGCATTTTGCAGCAGAGAGAGTGTATGCCTGTGCCGGGAGCATTTTACAGGCATTTTAAAAATAAACTGTATCAGGTCATAGCAGTGGCTGTTCATTCAGAAACAGGAGAGCCTATGGTGGTGTATCAGGCACTGTATGGAACGTTTGGTATGTATGTCCGCCCTCTGGAGATGTTTATGAGTCCGGTAGACCGGGAAAAATATCCGGATGCGGATCAGGAATACCGTTTTGAGCGTGTATGGCCGGAGAATGATCCTGTAAGAACTGCCTGGCAGGAAAGGGAACAGGGGGAGACGGATAAGGAAGAGGAACTTCCAGGCCCCTGGCTGGAGCGTTTTTTGGATGCGCTGCGCCCTGAGGATAAGTTAGCTGTTTTGAAACAGATGGAAGGAAAGGCAACCAAACGGGAGCTGGATTGTATGTTTATGGCTATGGATTTAAAACCGGAGCCGGAAATGCCTGTGGAGGAGCAGATTCAGGCGCTCCGCCGCTATGTACAGCTTCTGCGCCGCTATGACGGCACACGGCTGCGCTGAACAGGAGGGTTTTGATGTTTGATCTGGAAGAGGAATTAAAAAAACTCCCTGCCAGTCCGGGCGTTTATCTGATGCACAATGACAGGGATGAGATCATCTATGTGGGAAAGGCAGTCAGCTTAAAAAACCGGGTGCGCCAGTATTTTCAGAGCAGCCGGAATAAGACTGCCAAGATCGAACAGATGGTTTCCCATATTGCCTGGTTTGAGTACATTCTAACCGATTCAGAGCTGGAAGCGCTGGTATTGGAATGCAATCTGATCAAGGAGCATCGCCCCAGATACAATACCATGTTAAAGGATGATAAGACATATCCTTACATCAAGGCTACGGTGGGTGAGGATTTCCCAAGACTTTTATTTTCAAGGGATATGAAAAAGGATGGGCGCAGCCGGTATTTTGGCCCATATACCAGCGCCGGGGCAGTCAAGGATACGCTGGATTTGATCCATAAGCTGTACCGGATCCGCACCTGCAGCCGGAATCTGCCGAAGGATACGGGAAAGGAGAGGCCCTGCTTAAATTACCACATCAAGCAGTGTGATGCTCCCTGTCAGGGGTATATTTCAAAGGAGGATTATCAGAAGTCCTTTGGACAGGCGCTTGATTTTTTAGGAGGCCATTACGAGCCTCTTCTGCGTTCCCTGAAGGAGAAAATGGAGCAGGCGTCGGAGCAAATGGAGTTTGAAAAGGCCATTGAATACCGGGAGCTGTTAAACAGTGTAAAGCAGGTGGCACAGAAGCAGAAAATTACCAGCAGCAGCATGGAGGACCGTGATATTGTGGCTCTGGCAAGAGACGAAAGGGACGCTGTGGTACAGGTATTTTTTATCAGGGAAGGAAAGCTGATCGGAAGGGATCATTTTCATTTGTCAGCAGGAGCGGCAGAGAGCGAGGAGGAGATTTTGGACGGCTTTGTAAAGCAGTTTTATGCAGGAACGCCGTTTATCCCAAGGGAGCTTTGGCTTCAGTATCCCATTACAGACAGCGAGGTTATCAGCCAGTGGCTGACCGCGAAAAGGGGACAGAAGGTAAGGCTGGTGGTGCCCCAGAAGGGGGAGAAGGAAAGGCTGGTGGAGCTGGCGGCAAGAAATGCGGCTCTGGTTCTGTCTCAGGATAAGGAACGGATCAAAAAGGAAGAACTGCGTACCATAGGAGCCATGAACCAGATTGGAGCGCTCATTGGGATCGGTGCAGTGCGCCGGGTGGAGGCCTTTGACATTTCCAATACAAGCGGCGTGGAGTCGGTAGGTTCTATGGTAGTTTATGAGGACGGAAAGCCAAAGCGCAGTGACTACAGGAAATTTAAGATCCGCACCGTCCAGGGGCCAAATGACTATGCCTCCATGGAAGAGGTTTTAACCAGACGGTTTTCTCATGGAATGGAGGAGGCAAAGAACCTCAGAGCGGAGGGAAAGGAACTTTCTTTTGGAAGCTTTACCCGTTTTCCGGATCTGATCATGATGGACGGCGGAAGAGGACAGGTCAATATTGCCCTTGGGGTTCTTGAACAGATGGGCCTTTCCATTCCGGTATGCGGCATGGTAAAGGATGATTTTCACCGCACCAGAGGCCTGTATTTCAACAATAAAGAGGTGCCTATTGACCGGCACAGCGAGGGCTTCCGGCTTATTACGCGGATTCAGGATGAAGCCCACCGGTTTGCCATTGAATATCACCGAAGCCTTCGGGGAAAAGGGCAGGTAAGATCGGTACTGGATGAAATCCCGGGCATCGGCCCTGCCAGACGGAAGGCGCTGATGCGCCAGTTTAAGGATATCGAGGCCATAAGAAATGCAGACATCCAGGAGCTGGCCCAGACGCCTCAGATGAATCAGAAGGCCGCAGAGGCCGTTTACCATTTTTTTCGTAAAACAGGGGGGCATTCGTTCTGCGGCGGAATGTGCGCGGATGTAAAAACACATGACAATCAGTGAAACTTGTGATAGTATATATGTTAACCAGATAGCCTTTCCGCGTCCATGTGCGGAGAGCAGACACAAGGGGGTAATTATACCATGCATGGAGTAACCATCAGTGAGCTTATTGAGAAAATGAAACTGCGCAACACCACACCGGAGATTGATACGGATAAGATCGTACTGACCCATCCAGATGTAAACCGTCCTGCGCTGCAGCTTACCGGATTTTTCGATCATTTTGACAGAGAGCGCGTACAGATCATAGGATACGTGGAGCAGGCATATATCAATACCATGGACAGAGAAGTGAAGCGTCAGATGTATGATAAACTGACCTCCAGCCAGATTCCCTGCCTTGTATTCAGCCGGGGACAGAATCCCGATGATGATCTGCTGGAATACTGCAATTATTACGGTGTTCCCTGTCTTGTATCAGATAAGACAACCTCATCCCTGATGGCAGAGGTCATCCGCTGGCTCAATGTGAAGCTGGCTCCCTGCATCAGCATCCACGGAGTGCTTCTTGACGTATTCGGTGAAGGTGTGCTGATCATGGGAGAGAGCGGGATCGGAAAGAGTGAGGCGGCGCTGGAGCTGTTAAAGAGGGGACACCGCCTTGTGACGGATGATGTGGTGGAGATCCGCCGTGTCAGCGACGATACCCTGATCGGAAGTGCGCCGGATATTACCCGGCATTTTATTGAGCTTCGTGGTATCGGGATCATTGATGTAAAGACTCTGTACGGTGTTGAGAGTGTAAAGGATACACAGTCGATCGATATGGTGATCAAGCTGGAGGACTGGAACCGGGATAAGGAGTATGACCGCCTGGGCCTGGAAGATCAGTATACGGAATTTCTGGGCAATCAGGTTGTGTGCCACACCATTCCCATCCGTCCCGGACGAAATCTTGCCATAATCGTAGAGTCGGCGGCTGTAAACCACCGCCAGAAGAAGATGGGCTACAATGCGGCTCAGGAGCTGTATAACCGTGTACAGGCAAATTTAAAAAACGGGATGAATGACTGATATTCAGACCGGAGAAAGGAAACAGATGGAGCTTAAAGAAAAACTGCAGGCTCTTTTGGAGCTGGAGGGCTTTCCGTGCCGTTTTATGGAGCCTATGAGCAGCCACACCACCTTTCGGATCGGAGGTCCCGCAGCGGCTTATGTATGTCCGTCCGGAGAGACAGAGCTTAAAACGGTCCTCTCTTTCTGCAGAAGGGAGAAGCTTCCGTTTTTTATTCTGGGAAATGGAAGCAACCTGCTGGTCAGTGATGCAGGATATGAGGGAGTGGTTATTTCCACGACAGAGGGGCTGACGCGTCTTGAGGCAGAAGGAGAGAGGATTTTTGCATCATCCGGACAGCTTTTAAGCCGAACGGCGAAAAGAGCTTTAAAGGAGGGGCTTACAGGTCTTGAATTTGCGGCCGGGATTCCGGGAACCATAGGAGGCGCTCTGGTGATGAATGCCGGGGCCTATGGGTCAGAGATAAAGGATGTACTGGAGTATGCCAGAGTTATGACGCCGGAGGGAGAAATCCTTACTCTTGGGCCAAAGGAGCTTAAGATGGATTACCGCACCAGCTGTATCCCTGCTATGGGTTATACCGTGCTGGACGCCTGCTTTCGCCTGAAAAAAGGAAATCGGGATGAGATTGAGGCGTATATGAATGAACTGTCTTTAAAACGCAGGGAAAAGCAGCCTCTTCAGTATCCGAGTGCGGGCAGTACCTTTAAACGGCCAAAAGGGCATTTTGCGGCCAGACTCATTGAGGATGCCGGATTAAAAGGCTTTACCGTCGGCGGCGCGCAGGTGTCCCAAAAGCACAGCGGCTTTGTGATTAACAGGGGCGATGCCACAGCGGCAGATGTGATGGAACTCTGCCGTCAGATTCGGGAGCGGGTAAAGACACAGTTTGATGTGGAGCTGGAAATGGAAGTAAAGACACTGGGGAAATTTTAAGGTGGATTACGATAAAGAGTACGAGGTGAACTGACAGATGAAGCTTGTAATTGTCACCGGAATGTCTGGGGCCGGAAAAACCATTGCTTTAAAAATGCTGGAGGATCTGGGGTTTTACTGTGTGGACAATCTGCCTATCTCCCTGGCAGATAAATTCGTGCAGCTGGTATCGGACGGAGGAACTGTGCAGAAGGCGGCTCTGGGGATCGATATCCGCAGCGGGGAGGGTCTAAAAGATCTGGAAGGCGTTATCGAAAAGTGGCGCAGAGAACAGATAGATGTACAGATCATTTTTCTGGATGCGAGCAATACCGCTTTGATCAAACGCTATAAGGAAACAAGACGTTCCCATCCTCTGGCCGGAAAGGGACGGCTGGAAACAGGCATTGAAAAGGAACGGGCCAGAGTGGCGTTTTTAAAGAAGGAATCGGATTTTATTATTGATACCAGCATGCTTTTGACAAAGGAACTGCGTCAGGAGCTGGAAAAGATATTTTTAAAGGAAGAAAGCTTTAAAAATATGTTTGTTACCGTTATGTCCTTTGGCTTTAAGTATGGTATTCCTGAGGATGCAGATCTGGTCTTTGATGTGCGTTTCCTCCCGAACCCTTACTATGTGGAGGAGCTGCGTCCCCTGACCGGAGAAAACCAGTCTGTGAGAGATTATGTGATGCAGGGGAATACAGCAGAGACGTTTATAGAGAAGCTGAATGACATGATGGATTTCCTTCTTCCCAATTATATCAATGAAGGGAAAAATCAGCTGGTTATCGCTGTCGGATGCACCGGGGGAAAGCACCGGTCTGTCACCATTGCAAAGGCTCTGTATGACCATTTGAAGAGCCACGGAGAATATGGGATCCGCATGGATCACAGAGATATTGATAAGGATAGTAAACGATAACAGGGAAAGTTAAGAGGGAGCAATGTCATTTTCTTCCAAAGTAAAGGAGGAACTGTCCAGACAGTGGTCTCCGGCAAGGCACTGCCAGATCGCAGAAACAGCGGCTGTTTTAAGCCTCTGCGGCCGGGTAAAGATATCGGCCTCCGATCACTATGCCATTGAGATCCATACAGAAAATCTGGCAGTTGCAAGAAAATACTTTACATTATTGAAAAAAACATTTAATATAAATACGGATGTTTTAATCCGCCGGGGCCAGATGCCGGGGCGGAGTCGAACATATATGGTAGCAGTGAGAGAGCATGAGGATGCGCTCCGGGTTCTTCAGGCGTCCAAACTTTTGGATTCTTATGGAGAAATTGCGGAGGATCTGTCGCTGATACATAACGTTGTGGTGCAGAATGTCTGCTGTAAGCGGGCGTTTATTCGCGGGGCCTTCCTTTCGGCGGGTTCCATCAGTGATCCGGAAAAGTTCTACCATTTTGAGATCACCTGTGCATCCATGCGGAAGGCAAAGCAGCTTCAGGGGCTGATGGCTTCATTTGATATTGAGGCCAGGATCGTTCTGCGCAAACGCTATTTTGTAGTGTATGTAAAGGAGGGAAGCCAGATCGCAGAGCTGCTTCAGATCATGGAGGCGCCGGTGGCGCTTATGGAGCTGGAAAATATCCGGATCGTAAAGGAGATGCGAAACAGCGTAAACCGTCAGGTAAACTGCGAGACTGCCAATATCAATAAAACGGTTTCGGCAGCCGTAAAGCAAATGGAGGATATCCGGTATATTCAGGATACCATAGGACTTGAGTCCCTTCCGGAGAACCTTCAGGAAATGGCAAGAGTGAGGCTGGAACGGCCGGAGGCGACACTTAAGGAGCTGGGGGAAGCTCTGGAACCGCCGGTGGGAAAGTCAGGAGTCAATCACCGGCTGAGAAAACTCAGCCTTATGGCGGAGGATTTAAGGGAAAAGTTCCCGGAGCAGTAAGGAAACGCTCCATCCGCAGATATGAGGAGGATAATCATGAAGAAAAAAATAATTACCGTTGAACTGCCCGATGGATTAGAAGCAAGACCGGCCGCTATGCTGGTGCAGGTTGCCAGCCAGTACGACAGCAGAATCTATCTGGAGTCCGGTTCCAAGCGTGTAAATGCAAAGAGTATTATGGGAATGATGACCCTTGGGCTGATTGCCGGCCAGTCCATCACAGTAGAGGCTGACGGTGCGGATGAGGATCAGGCAGTGTCTGAGATTGAGAAGTATCTCATCAATGCATAAGTGTTTCAGAGAGATTAAAAGGATAGTTGGAAACCAGGCAGTGCAGAAGGCTGCCTGGTTTTTTTCATAACAGACAGGAACAGGACGTTGTTCCGGGAAAGGAGAATCAGTATATATGGCGTTTACACATTTGCACGTCCATACAGAATACAGTCTTTTAGACGGCTCATCCAAGATAAAAGAGCTGACCGCCAGGGCAAAGGAGCTGGGAATGGACAGCCTGGCGATCACGGATCATGGCGTAATGTATGGAGTGATTGATTTTTACCGGGCGGCAAAGGAAGTGGGAATTAAACCGATCCTGGGCTGCGAGGTATATGTGGCTCCTGGATCCAGGTTTGACCGGGAAAATACGGGAGGAGAGGACCGGTATTACCATCTGGTTCTTCTGGCAGAAAATGATCAGGGTTATAAAAACCTGATGAAGATCGTATCCAAGGGCTTTGTGGAAGGCTTTTACTATAAGCCCCGTGTAGACTATGAGGTTCTGGAAACGTATCACGAAGGAGTCATTGCCCTCAGCGCCTGTCTGGCCGGAGAAGTGCAGAAATATCTGGCCAGAGGAATGTATGAGGAGGCCATGCGTTCTGCACAGCGGTATGAGGGAATATTTGGGAAAAATAATTTCTTTCTGGAGCTTCAGGATCATGGGCTTCCAGAACAGAAGATAGTAAATCAGGGACTTCTCAGGCTGAGCAGGGACACGGGGATTGAACTGGTCGCCACCAATGATATCCATTATACCTTTGCAGAGGATGAAAAGGCTCACGATATCCTGCTGTGCATCCAGACCGGCAAAAAAGTAGCGGATGAAGACCGGATGCGCTATGCGGGCGGCCAGTATTACTGTAAATCCGAGGAGGAGATGCAGGCCCTTTTCCCATACGCCAGAGAAGCCCTTGAAAATACACATAAAATTGCAGAGCGCTGCAATGTGGAGATTGAATTCGGCGTCACCAAGCTGCCAAAGTATGAGGTGCCGGAGGGCTTTGACTCCTGGACGTATCTGAATCATCTCTGCCGGGAGGGCTTTAAGACCCGATATCCAAAGGATGACGGCACGTTAAGCCGACGCCTGGACTATGAGCTGGATGTAATCCGTACCATGGGGTATGTGGATTATTTCCTGATCGTATGGGATTTTATCAACTATGCCCGCTCAAAGGATATTATGGTGGGACCGGGACGTGGTTCTGCCGCGGGAAGCATTGTTTCCTATACTCTGGGCATTACCAATATTGACCCGGTGCGCTATAACCTGCTTTTTGAGCGCTTTTTAAACCCGGAGCGAGTTTCCATGCCTGATATTGACGTGGATTTCTGCTACGAGCGCCGCCAGGAGGTCATTGATTATGTGGTGGAGAAATACGGCAAAGACCAGGTGGTTCAGATCGTTACTTTCGGTACTCTGGCAGCCAAGGGTGTGGTCCGTGATGTAGGCCGTGTGCTGGATCTGCCCTACGCCATGTGTGATTCCATTGCAAAGATGATCCCAAATGATCTTGGAATGACACTTGACAAGGCCATAGCGGCAAATCCGGATTTAAGAAAGCTTTATAATGAAGACGCACAGGTAAAATACCTGATCGATATGTCAAAGCGTCTGGAGGGCCTTCCAAGACATACCTCCATGCACGCGGCGGGAGTGGTGATCGGCAGCCGCTCCATTGACGAATTTGTACCGCTTTCCAAGGCGGCAGACGGCACCATTACCACCCAGTTTACCATGACGACCATTGAGGAGCTGGGGCTTCTTAAAATGGACTTTCTGGGCCTGCGTACACTGACTGTGATCCAGAATGCCGTGCATCTGGCTGAGAAGGATTACGGCATTTCCATTGATATTGACCATATTGATTTTGATGATAAAAGGGTACTTGAATCCATCGGAACCGGAAGGACCGAGGGCGTGTTTCAGCTGGAAAGCGGTGGGATGAAGAGCTTTATGAAGGAGCTTAAGCCGGAGAATCTGGAGGATATTATTGCGGGAATTTCCCTTTACCGTCCCGGCCCTATGGACTTTATTCCCAGGTATTTAAAAGGAAAGAATGATAAAAGCTCCATTACCTATGAATGCCCTCAGCTGGAGCCGATTCTGAGCCCGACTTACGGGTGTATTGTATACCAGGAGCAGGTAATGCAGATCGTCCGCGACCTGGCCGGATATACCATGGGACGAAGCGACCTGGTACGCCGTGCCATGAGTAAGAAAAAGACTGCTGTGATGGAAAAAGAGCGTCAGAATTTCGTTTACGGAAATGAAGCCGAGGGAGTAAAGGGCTGTATTGCAAATGGTATTGATGAAAAGACGGCCAATCATATTTATGATGAAATGATCGACTTTGCAAAGTATGCCTTTAATAAGTCCCACGCGGCAGCCTATGCTGTGGTTTCCTACCAGACCGCTTATCTGAAATACTACTATCCAAAGGAGTTTATGGCGGCCCTTATGTCTTCTGTGATGGAAAATGTGAGCAAGTTTTCCGAATATATTTTAAACTGCCGCCGCATGATGAATATCGCAGTTCTTCCTCCTGATATCAATGAGGGAGAGAGCGGATTTTCCGTGTCCGGCGGAGGAATCCGCTATGGCCTTTCTGCGATTAAAAGCGTGGGAAAGCCGGTGGTAGACGCCATTCTGGAGGAACGGGCGAAGAATGGAAAATTCCGTACCATGGAGGATTTTATCAACCGTATGACCCAGAGAGAGGTAAACCGCCGTACGCTGGAAAATTTTATCAAATCAGGCGCACTGGATTCTCTTCCCGGCACAAGACGGCAGAAGATGGCTGTGGGGCCTGCGCTTCTTGAGAATAAGGCCAGAGAGCGGAAGAATGCCTTTGAGGGACAGCTGAGCCTTTTTGATATAGCCGGAGAAGAGGAAAAAAAGGAGTTTGAGGTTGTATTTCCTGATGTAGGGGAATATGCAAAAGAAGAGCTGCTTGCCTTTGAAAAAGATATTTTAGGCGTATACATCAGCGGCCATCCGCTGGATGATTATGAGACGCTGTGGCGGAAAAATATCACTGCTACAGCAGCTGATTTTATCGTGGATGAGGAGACGGAGGAGGCCGTGGTAAAGGACGGCATAAAGGCTGTCATAGGCGGATTGGTAACGGGAAAAACGGTCAAGACTACCCGCACAGGCCAGCTGATGGCCTTTATCACGCTGGAGGATCTGATGGGATCAGTGGAAGTGATCGTATTTCCAAGAGACTATGAAAATAACAGGGATCTTCTGACAGAGGATGAAAAGCTCTTTATCCGGGGACGTGTTTCACTGGGAGATGAACCGGTGGGCAAACTGGTCTGCGAGCAGGTGATCCCCTTTGATGCTGTGCCCCGTCAGCTGTGGCTGCAGTTTGAAGATATGGCCGGGTATCAGGCAACGGAGGCAGAGCTTATGGAGCTTCTAAAATCCAGCGAGGGAAATGATCAGGTAATCATCTATTTAAAAAAGGAACGGGCGAAAAAAATGCTCCCTCCCAACTGGAACGTAATGGCGGATGCAGGACTCTTAAATCGCCTGTACTGTAAAGTTGGTGAAAAAAATGTCAAAGTCGTAGAAATGACTCTTGATAAATCATGGAAAATGAATTAGAATAGCGTTGTGTGTAAAATAGAAAGAAGAAAACAACAGGCATAGATGGATATGCTTAATATAAGGAGGTAAATTGCTATGGCAAAGGCAGTGAAGACCATTGGAGTATTAACCAGCGGCGGCGACGCACCAGGCATGAACGCAGCAATCCGCGCAGTTGTGCGCGTTGCGATCAATAAAGGACTGAAGGTAAAGGGTATTATGAGAGGCTATGCCGGTCTTCTGGAAGAGGAGATCGTGGACATGGAGTCCACCAGTGTTTCAGACACCATTAACCGCGGAGGAACCATTCTTTATACGGCGAGATGCAAGGAATTTACCACTCCTGAGGGCCAGCAGAGAGGTGCTGAGATCTGCCGCAAGCACGGAATTGACGGCATGGTGGTAATCGGCGGCGACGGTTCCTTTAAGGGAGCAGGAAAGCTGTCCGCCCTGGGGATCAATACCATTGGCCTTCCGGGAACCATTGACCTGGATATTGCATGTACCGATTACACCATCGGCTTTGATACGGCAGTCAATACGGCAATGGAGGCCATTGATAAGATCCGCGATACATCCACTTCCCATGAGCGCTGCAGCATTGTAGAGGTAATGGGACGCAATGCGGGATATATTGCTTTATGGTGCGGTATTGCAAACGGTGCAGAGGATATTCTGCTTCCGGAGCGTTACGACGGAGATGAGCAGGCACTGATCAACCGGATCATTGAGAACCGTAAGAGGGGAAAGAAGCACAACATTATCATCAATGCAGAGGGAATCGGTCATTCCAGCTCTATGGCAAAGCGTATTGAGGCTGCCACAGGCATTGAGACAAGAGCTACCATTCTGGGCCACATGCAGCGCGGCGGAACGCCTACCTGCAAGGACCGTGTGTATGCGTCCATTATGGGAGCCAGAGCGGCAGAGCTTTTGGTAGAAGGAAAGAGCAACCGTCTGGTGGCATACAGAAAGGGCGAATTTGTGGATTTCGATATCCAGGAAGCATTAAATATGAAGAAGGATATCTCAGAAGAACAGTTTAATATTGCAAAGATGCTGGTAAGATAAGAATTGCAGAAAAGAGGTCCGCTGTCTGTATGGGCAGCGGACCTTTGCGGAGATAAGAAGATGATGGATAAAGTGGTGCTCTGTGGAGCCAGCTCCTATGAGCAGAAATATTATTTTAATGAAGAATTTAAGAGCCTTCCCCAGTCGGTACAGGATGAGCTGCATATTATGTGCGTCCTTTTTACAGAGGATGTGGGCGGAGTCCTGACACTGGAATTTGACGACAGGGGACGTCTGGAATTTAAGGTAGTCTCTGAGGAAGGCGACTACCTGTTTGACGAAATCGGAAGTGTCCTTAAGATCAAACAGTATCAGGAAGAGAAAAAGGATCTTCTGGAGGCGCTGGAATTATACTACAGAACCTTCTTTTTAGAGGAGGATGTAGACTGGGAAGAGAGCGGGAGAGATGAGGATGAAGCTTAGGCTGGGAGATCGGGAGCTTAACAGCAATATCATACTGGCCCCCATGGCGGGAGTAACCGATCTGCCTTTCAGGCTTTTGTGCCATGAGCAGGGAGCGGGAATGGCGGTGACAGAAATGGTCAGCGCCAAAGCCATTTTATATAAAAATAAGAATACAAAAGAGCTGATGGCGGTGGACCCGGCAGAGGGGCCTGTGGCAGTGCAGCTTTTTGGCTCTGATCCGGAGATCATGGCTGAGATCGCAGCTCAGATCGAGGACGGTCCTTTTGCGGCTATTGATGTAAATATGGGCTGTCCTGTGCCGAAGATTGTGAATAACGGTGAAGGCTCTGCACTTATGAAGGATATAAAGCTGGCAGAAAAGATATTGACTTCTATGGTAAAGGCAGTGAAGAAGCCTGTGACTGTAAAATTCAGAAAGGGCTTTAACGACCAGTGCCTCAATGCAGTTGAATTTGCGAAAATGGCAGAAAGCAGCGGGGCAGCCTGGGTGGCCGTTCATGGAAGGACCAGGGAGCAGTATTATTCCGGCACGGCAGACTGGGAAGTGATCCGTCAGGTAAAAGAGGCAGTGAAGATACCGGTGATCGGAAACGGCGATATCTTTCATGCTCAGGATGCGGCCCGGATGATGCAGGAAACAGGCTGTGACGGCGTTATGGTTGCAAGAGGCGCCAAGGGAAATCCATGGATCTTCCGGGAGATCCGGCAGTATCTGGAAACAGGGGAGATTCCTCCAAGGCCATCTACGGAGGAAATCCGGGAAATGATCCTGCGCCATGGACGGATGCTTTCAGAATATAAGGGAGAAAATGTGGCTATGCGGGAAATGCGCAGCCATATGGCCTGGTACACCAAAGGGATGAAGCATTCAGCCTCCCTTCGGTGTGAGATCAACCAGGTGGAGACTCTTGAAGGGCTGGCAGCACTTTTGGACGGACGTATGGTTTAGTTTTTGGGCAGGCGCCGGGATAGCTTCCCATACTTGACAATGGGTGCTTTTTCTTATATAATACACAGAATGTCGGGGTATCTTTTTTATACAGACAGAAACAAAAAATACATCATAGATGAGACGTTTTTAAATATCCGGGCAGGACTTTAAGTCTGTCCGGAAATGTGCTGTCTTTAAGGCAATTTAGAATGAAAAAGGAAGGAAGCAGGAGACATGGCAGACAAGAAACACATTTTGACCTATGCCGGATTAAAACAGTATGAGGATGAGCTTCAGAATCTGAAGGTTGTAAAGAGAAAAGAAGTAGCTCAGAAGATCAAAGAGGCCAGAGAGCAGGGCGACTTATCCGAGAATGCAGAGTATGATGCAGCAAAAGATGAGCAGAGAGATATTGAGCTGCGGATTGAAGAACTGGAAAAGCTGTTAAAGAACGCAGAGGTAGTAGTAGAGGACGAGATCGATGTTGATAAGATCAATATCGGATGCAAGGTAAAGCTTCTGGATGTAGAGTATGATGAGGAGATGGAATTTTTCATCGTAGGCTCCACAGAGGCCAACAGCCTTCAGAACAAGATCTCCAATGAGGCTCCCGTAGGCCATGCCCTGATGGGAAAATCCGTAGGAGATGTGGTTGACGTAGAGACACAGGCAGGCGTGATCCAGTACAAGGTGCTGGAGATCCAGAGAGTATCATAAGAAACATTTTACAGTTAAATATTTCACAAAGGAGCAGAAGAAACGTGGGAGAGCAGAAGTCAAATCAGACAGAGCAGGATTTAAATCATGTACTGAAGGCCCGCAGAGATAAGCTGGCAGAGCTTCAGGCAGCAGGAAAGGATCCATTTCAGATCACAAAATATGATGTAACTGCCCACAGCATGGAGATCAAGGATCATTATGATCAGTGGGAGGAGAAGGAAGTAAGCATTGCAGGACGTATGATGTTTAAGCGCGTCATGGGCAAGGCTTCTTTCTGCAACCTTCAGGATCTGCAGGGACGCATTCAGGTATATGTGGCCCGAGACAGTGTGGGGGAAGATGCCTATAAGGAATTTAAAAAGCTGGATATCGGTGATATTGTAGGCGTAAAAGGAACAGTCTTTACTACAAAGACAGGAGAAATTTCCGTACACGCAAGTGAGTTTACCCTTCTTTCCAAGAGCCTTCAGGTTCTTCCTGAGAAGTTCCACGGCCTTACAGATACAGATCTGCGCTACCGCCAGAGATATGTGGATCTGATTATGAATGAGGATGTTAAGGATACATTTATTAAGCGTTCTAAAATCCTTGCTGCTATCCGTAAGTATCTGGGTGGAGAAGGCTTTATGGAGGTAGAAACTCCTATGCTGGTATCCAATGCAGGCGGTGCGGCTGCCCGCCCCTTTGAAACCCATTTCAATGCACTGGATGAGGATCTGAAGCTTCGTATTTCCCTGGAGCTTTACTTAAAGCGTCTGATCGTAGGCGGTCTTGAGAGAGTTTATGAGATTGGCCGTGTATTCCGCAACGAGGGCCTGGATACAAGACACAATCCTGAGTTTACCCTGATGGAGCTGTATCAGGCATATACCGATTACCACGGTATGATGGATCTGACCGAGAACCTGTACCGTTTTGTGGCTCAGGAGGTTCTTGGCACTACAAAGATCGTCTACAACGGCGTGGAAATGGATCTTGGAAAGCCATTTGAGCGCATTACCATGTTAGATGCGGTTAAGAAATACTCCGGTGTGGACTTTAATGAAATCCATACATTGGAAGAAGCAAGAGCTGCTGCAAAGGAAAAGCATGTAGAGTTTGAGGAGCGCCATAAGAAGGGCGATATCTTAAACCTGTTCTTTGAGGCCTTTGTAGAAGAGCATCTGATTCAGCCTACCTTTGTTATGGATCATCCGGTAGAGATTTCTCCGCTGACCAAGAAAAAGCCGGAGAATCCGGAATATACCGAGCGTTTCGAGTTCTTTATGAATGGCTGGGAGATGGCAAACGCCTACTCCGAGCTCAATGACCCGATCGACCAGAGAGAGCGCTTCAAGGCTCAGGAAGAGCAGTTTGCAGCCGGCGATGAGGAGGCAAACCATACAGACGAGGATTTCTTAAATGCACTTGAAATCGGTATGCCGCCTACAGGAGGAATCGGCTTCGGTATCGACAGAATGTGTATGCTGCTGACAGACTCTGCGGCAATCAGAGATGTGCTGCTGTTCCCGACGATGAAGTCATTAGGCGGAAAAGACCAGTAAAATCAGCGGTTTGCGGACTTAAAAACGATATGGTACGACAAGAGTACGACAAAATAAACTCTCTTAAAGGGTTAAAATAAACGATTTTAAATTAAACTCGTGTCAGTTCAAGTTAATATTTTGTACGATAAGGACATTTTTCTAAAAGAAAATTTTAGAGAAGTGTCCTTTTTTGTTATGGTCAGCAAAGCAAAATAAGAAATGGAGGAAATGAACATGAGTAGTACAGCGTTAGGAGCAGAGAAAGCGAAAAAGATTATTTTTATCAGTGATGCACATGAAAAATTCTACTATGAAAAATTAAAAGCGGTCAGGTATCAGGACGTGTATCACAAGGCGCTTGTATATTGTCTTGGTATCAGTGATGACACAAGAAGAAACATTAAAAGAATTTATGATTTTAAGACAGGCTGTGTAAAAACGGAATGCCTGCATGAAGGCTGGCAGACCAGCGGGAGTGTAAAAGTAGTCAGGATGGCGTTCAACCTTTATTGCAATGGTACGCCGAGTGTTCTTGATTACGATGATGCGGAGGAACAGGTAGACGAGTGCAGGCTTTATACAGTGGAGGAATTATTCTGCTGTGCCTATGCACCTTATTTTTGGCAGGCGATACAGATCAGGTATCCGGAATACGCAACCTATAACCACAGTCTGTACGCCATGTTTGGAGGACAGGATTGATGTTAAAAGTCAGGCTAATGGGAACAAAGAATGATATTAACTGGTTTGGTAAGATTTTGCGGAGAAATCCCAAAATTGAGGTGACGGAGTTTTCCGATTTATTCTCAAATAAGGGAACAAAGAAATATTACCGGGCTTATGTGGAAGTTAAGAAAAGCAATGTAAAAGAAGAACAGTAGATAGCAAAGGAGAATGGAATCATGTGTAAAATAATCGCAATCGCAAACCAAAAAGGTGGTGTCGGCAAGACCACCACCACAAGCAACTTAGGAATCGGACTGGCAAAACAGGGAAAGAAAGTGCTGCTGATTGATGCGGACGCACAGGGCAGTCTGACAGCGAGTTTAGGATATACAGAACCGGATACTCTGGAAATCACGCTTGCAACCATTATGGGGGATTTAATCAATGATGAAGAAGTAGAGCCGACAGAAGGTATCCTGCACCATGAGGAAGGGATAGACCTTATGCCGGGAAATATTGAATTGTCTGGTCTGGAAGTTTCCCTTGTGAATGTTATGAGCCGGGAAATGATATTAAGGTCGTACATAGAGATAGTCAGGGAGAATTACGATTATATCCTGATAGACTGTATGCCTTCGCTCGGCATGATTACCATAAATGCCCTTGCCTGTGCCGACAGCATTTTGATACCCGTACAGGCGGCGTATCTGCCCGTTAAAGGCTTACAGCAGCTCATTAAGACGGTTGGCAAGGTAAAGCGGAAGATGAACCCGAAACTGGAGATTGAGGGCATATTGCTGACAATGGTAGACAGCCGGACGAATTATGCAAAGGACATTAGCTCCATGCTGAAGGACGCTTACGGAAGCAGCGTAAGGATATTTACGAATATTATCCCCATTTCGGTAAGGGCGGCGGAGATTTCAGCGGAGGGTGTCAGCATTTACAAGCATGATCCAAAAGGGAAAGTAGCGGCAGCTTATGATTCTCTGACAAAGGAGGTGCTTGCAGATGGGCAGTAATAAGAAAGTTGGAAGCGCATCAAAGGTCAGGATAGATAAATTTGAGGATTTATTCGGCGGTTCTGCGGGGCAGGAAAGCTCCGCAGAGCAGATTATCAATGCACCGCTTACAGACCTGCATACGTTCAAAGACCACCCTTTCCGGGTGGAAGATGATGAGAAGATGGAGGAAACAACGGAGAGTATCCGCCAGTATGGGGTGCTTGTTCCGGGCATTGCAAGACCGAGGGAGGGCGGCGGCTATGAAATCATAGCCGGACACCGCCGGAAACGGGGTTCAGAGCTTGCAGGAAAGACGGAGATGCCTGTGATTGTCCGTAATTACACCGATGATGAAGCGACGATTATCATGGTGGATTCCAACATTCAGAGGGAGGACATCTTACCAAGCGAGAAGGCAAGAGCCTATAAGATGAAGTATGAAGCGATGAAGCATCAGGGGAAAAAGTCAGGGAAGAATACCCTTGATGAAGTAGGGGAAGCTGCCGGGGAAAATGCGAAAAAGGTTCAGCGGTATATCTGGCTTTCCCGTCTGTCGGAAGAACTTCTCACTATGGTAGACAGTAAAAAACTCGGCTTTTCACAGGGGGTGGATATTTCTTTTCTGACAGAGGAAGCACAGCAATGGGTACAGGCTGTCATAGAGGAAAAAAGCTGCAACATCAGCATGGTACAGTCGGCAAAAATCAAGGAATATGGCAAGACCGGGGAGCTTACCCTTGCAATGGTGCGCCTGATACTGACGGAGGAAAAGCCGAAGGAACGCAAGGTGACACTGAAAGCGGATAAAATCAGCGAATATTTTGCGGAGGATTACAGCAGTGAGGAAATAGAGGGCATCATCATTCAGTTATTGGATGAATGGAAGAAAAAACAATAGAGGGGAGGTGCATCAGCGTGGATGGCACGATAAAATTTGACTATTATTATGGCATCGAAGCGGAACAGTTTTCCTTTTACAGAGTTCCAAGGCTACTGATAAAAGACGCAAGGTTTAAAGAGTTGTCCAGCGATGCAAAGCTCCTTTATGGTCTGATGCTTGACAGGCTGGCATTGTCAATCAAGAATGGCTGGCTTGACGAAGAAAACAGGGTGTATATCCATTACACGCTGGACAACATAATGGAGGATTTGGGATGTGCAAGGGAAAAATGTGCAAAGGTGATTGCGGAGCTTGACAGCAAAAAAGGGATTGGTCTGATCGAGAAGAAAAGGCAGGGATTGGGCAAGCCAGACATTATCTATGTGAAGAATTTTGCGACACTGGATGCCGGGAAAGAGCCGGAAAAGCCGGATAATGCTGACAGTTCCGCAGAAGTTCGGAAACCGAACTTCAAGAGGTTCGATAATCAAACTTCAAGAAGTTCGGAAATCGAACTTCAAGAGATTCGGAAACCGAACTTCAAGAGATTCGGAAACCGAACTTGCAGGAGTTCGGAAATCAAACTTCAAGAGGTTCGGAAACCGAACTTGCGGAAGTTCGGGAATCGAACCCTAATTATAACAATACTAATTATACTGATTTGAGTTATACCAATCCTATCAATCAATCGGATAGAGAAACAGAAAAACAAGAACCGGGCAAGCCGGATAATGGTATGATTGATGGGATGGATGATGCCACTGCCTATATGGAAATCATCAAGGAAAATATTGAGTATGAGCATCACATGAAATACGGTGACTGGAGCGAAAAGGGGCTGTATGAGGAACTCTATGAGGTGATCTGCGAGATTGTGTGCGTGAAGCGCAGGACGGTAAAAGTCAACGGGGAAGATTACCCTTATGAGCTTGTAAAATCAAAGTTCCTAAAGCTGAACAGCTCCCATTTGGAGTATGTCATTGGGTGCATGAAGGAAACCACAACCAAGATAACCAATATCAGGGCATACATGGTGACTGCCCTCTACAATGCGCCCAATACCATGAATCACTATTACCAGCAGTTAGTACAGCATGATATGTATGGCGGCGGGTGGGAAGAAAAAGGAATGTTTCAGAAAGCGGAAGGAGATTGATAAATGGAATCCATGAGGGATATTGACCGGGCAATGGAACGGGAGATAGCAAAGGGGAGCTGCCCATTAAGGTTTGTGAAGATAGATTTCAGCGATTCCCCTTATCAGGAGATAGCATCAAGGGAAAAGCTGTTAGAGGTGCTGTCCTACCTGTTACGGACAGGCGATTATGGCAGGTTTGCCGGGAAAGGGACGGGGAATAATGTTTACATGGATATGAAAAGCAGAAAAGCAGCTTTCAAGCGTACCCGCTCTTTTATTGACCGGAATAACATATTTTCCGCAATCCGCAGGTATGGGAAGAAAATAAAGCCGGATTTTGACGGGCATACTTATCTGGAAACAGTGCGGTGCTGTTTTGAACTGCCGGAAGGGGAACAGGAAAAATACCGGGTGACGTATGACGGGCAGGAAACATTTGCTTTGCCTATGTCAGATAAATATATCCTCGGACTTTACACGCACTGTATCTCGGCAAGGCGGGCAGTGCCGGAGGATATGGATATTCCAAGCACAGGCTTTTCAGAAAAAGAACGGGGCATTGCCAGTCTGGAGGGAGTGCGTGACGTGCTGTTCCAGTGCCTTTTGTTTGACACGATAAAATGCGGGGAGGGTATGCTATATGCTGACCTCTGCACGATTTACTGTTTAAAATAAAATAGATAACTTTTGGACTTTTTGTCCAGAAGTAGATTAGGAGGAGCATCTATGGCAGAAAAATATATTACGGAAGAACAGCGGGCAGGATGCCGGGCGGTTGCGGATGCGTTCGCAGAACTGTATGAGCTGACCGATGTGGTGGTTGCGGATGCCGGGCGGTTCGGATTTGTCCGTCTGCAATGGTTCAGTGAGGGAGAAGGCTTTGATTCGGCAATGGCTTTTTCGGACAGCGGGGAATTGTTTGAGGAACTGTGGCGGATATGGTATGAACATGAAGTTTTAACGCCTGTGTTGGGAACACCGCTTGCGGAGCTTGGCTATGACGAGATATTCCAGACGCTTTCCAAAGACAGGCAGGAGGAAATAACGGAGAAAAAGAAGTATTTCCTTGCCCGGTGCAAAGACGCTTTCCGTTAGGCGGCAGATATTTTTTACAATCCCGGAGTGTTTTCTGGTAAAATAGACCGTATCAGGATAAAGGCAGGAGTGGTGCGTTTGGGAAACAGGAAGCGGCTGAAAAGGGCGGACAGGACATATAAAGACTTAAAGCAGAAACAGAAAGCGAAGATAGCGGACGGTATGTTTGAAAAGACCTGTGATTATTACAGGGAGCATGGCAGGATGCCGGAAGGAGAGGACTGCGAGAAGATTGCAGGGCAGATTTATCAGAGGGTAAAGGGGATAGCGGAAAAGGCTTCCTTTGATGAAATATACAGCCTGTATCTTTACCGGCTTCCACGCTATGAAGTGCGGATAGCGGAGAATGGGATTCCCGAAAAGAAAGAAAAGAAGAAAGATGATGCGGATAAGCCAAAAGTGAAGCGGAAAGGCATGAGCAAAAAGGTATGCCCGAACTGCGGCAGGAAGATGAAACAGCAGTTTATCGGCTTGCAGCACTGTAAATGCGGCATGAGCTGGAAGAAGGATATAGGATATTTTGAGCGTACCGGGGATATGGTCTTTGCTCTGGAACGCAGGAAAGTAGGGAAAAAGACAAAGCAGTGTCCGGTGATCCGGTACAGGTAAATTGAATATGGAAACAGCGTAAGGGCAGTTATAGACCGGAAACAGCGGTTTGTAGCTGCCCTTTTTGTGTTTATGGAACTTTTGGACTTTTTGTCCAGAAGTGGAAAGGAGAACTTATGAAATATCTGATTCACAGGCTGTACGTCCCACCCTGACGGGGGTACAGCAATAAAGAAGAAGGAGGAAAACCATGCAGGAGGAAGTGACACAAAAAACGATTGCCCTTGTGTTTAAATCTTCCCGGCTGACTACCGATGTGCTAAAAAAGGCAATGAAGATGTATCTGGAACACCGGAAACAGGGAAAACAGGCATCACATGGGAAAATGTCAGTGAAAGATCTGGTCGGTCAGGGTATGGGTGCTTCGAGCATTGAGGTGACGGATAACAACATCAAGTCTTTTGAGAAAGTGGCAAAAAAATACAACGTGGATTTTGCTGTGAAGAAAGATAAGACGGTTGCACCGCCGAAGTACATGGTATTTTTCAAGGGCAAGGATGCCGACGTGATTACGCAGGCATTTAAGGAATTTGTAAAAGTTAATGAGAAAAAGCATGACCGCATCTCCGTAAAGG
>OMEJ01000261.1_pt1 | contig 52646 bp, 45 predicted proteins | sample 1645361 | NCBI WGS metagenome assembly OMEJ01 (sample SAMEA103958156, study PRJEB25191) | human gut metagenome
CGAGGTGTTCATCGGAACGCAACCCCCGGGGCATTTTTGGTTCCTTTTTGGGCAAACAAAAAGGAACCCGCCCAGCAGGGCGGACTCTCCCCCGCTTAAAAAAGGAATAAATTTCCTCCCCTCCCCAATTCCCTAAAATATGGACAGGCCATGGTCTATACTGGCAGAACAAGGAAGGAGCGAGACAACCATGAATAACTGGCACAGTATACCCACAGACCGTCTGTTAGAGGAATTGGACGCCCGGCCCCAGGGCCTTACCGCCAAGCAGGCCAAGGACCGCCTGGACCGCTACGGTCCCAATGCGCTCCCCGCCCCGAAACAGGCCAGCCTTCTGGCCCGGGTGCTGGCTCAGGTCACCGACCCCATGATCGTGGTGCTGCTGGCAGCGGCAGGGCTGTCTCTTGCGGTAAGCGGCGGAAAGGACTGGCTGGACGGGGCCATTATCCTGGTTATTGTGGTGGTCAACAGCGTCCTGTCCATCTCCCAGGAGGACCGGGCCCAACAGGCCCTGGAGGAGCTGCAGAAGCTCTCCTCCCCCATGGCTCAGGCTCTGCGGGACGGCCGCCAAACCCGGGTCCAGGCCAGCGATCTGGTCCCCGGGGACATCATCTACTTAGAAGCCGGGGACCTGGTCCCCGCCGATGCCCGGCTCCTGTCCTCCAGCCGCCTGCAAACCGACGAGAGCGCCATGACCGGCGAGTCCGCCCCGGTGGAAAAGGACCCGGACCTCATCCTTGCCCCTGACGCCCCTCTGGGGGATTGGGTCAACATGGTCCTCTCCGGCACCCTGGTCACCGCCGGTAGGGGCACGGCGGTGGTCTGCGCCACCGGCGGAGACAGCCAGATGGGCCATATCGCCGGGATGCTCTCCGACCAGGAGGAGGGCACCACCCCCCTCCAGGCCCGGATGGCAGAAATTTCCCAAAAGCTGTCCTTTCTGTGCCTGTGCGTGTGCGCGGTGATGTTTGGGTTGGGGCTCCTCCAGGGGAAACAGATGCTGGATATGTTCCTCACCGCCGTCTCCCTGGCGGTGGCCGCCATCCCGGAGGGCCTGCCCGCCATTGTTACCATTGTGCTGGCTCTGGGGGTAGGCCGCATGGCCAGGCGGGGCGCTATCGTGAAAAAGCTGCCCGCTGTGGAGACTCTGGGCTGCGCCGGGGTCATCTGCTCGGACAAGACGGGCACCCTCACCCAAAACCGCATGACGGTCCAGCAGCTGTGGCTGCTCCCCGGCGGACACCGGCGGGAGGCCCTTACCGGGGGCGCGCTGTGCTCTGATGCCCGGCTGGAGTGGCGGGCGGGTGCTCCCGTGGCCTCCGGTGACCCCACCGAGGGAGCTCTATTGGTGGCGGCGGCCCAGGAGGGGCTGGACCAGCACAAGCTGGAGGAGGCGCTGCCCCGGACTGACGAGCTGCCCTTTGACTCCACCCGCAAGCGCATGTCCACCATCCACGCCCTGCCTGAGGGCGGCTACCGGGTGTATGTGAAGGGCGCTCCCGACGTGCTGCTGCCCCGGTGCACCCAGGGACCGAAGGGTCCCCTCTCCCCCGACGACCGGGGACGCATTACCGCCGCCAACGAGGAGATGGCCCGCAAGGCCCTGAGGGTGCTGGCGGTGGCCTTTCGGGACCTGTCCTTTCTCCCCGCCCAGCTCACTCCCCAACTGCTGGAGGACAATCTCACCTTTTTGGGCCTCTTCGGCCTGATGGACCCGCCCCGGCCCGAGGCCAAGCTGGCGGTGGCACGCTGCCACCAGGCCGGGGTGCGGCCGGTGATGATCACCGGCGACCACCGGGCGACCGCCTCCGCCGTGGCCCGGGAGCTGGATATCCTCCGCCCTGGGGAACTGACCCTCACCGGCCCGGAGCTGGACTTTATGCCCCAGGAGGTGCTGGAGGAGGACATCCACCGCTTTTCCGTCTTCGCCCGGGTGTCCCCGGAGCACAAGATGCGCATCGTGCAGGCCTGGCAGAAGCGGGGGCTGGTGGTGGCCATGACGGGGGACGGCGTCAATGACGCCCCCGCCCTGAAGGCCGCCGACATCGGCTGCGCCATGGGCCGCTCCGGCACCGACGTGGCCAAGGGAGCCGCCCACATGATCCTCACCGACGACAACTTTTCCACCATCGTGGCCGCCATCGAGGAGGGCCGGGGCATCTACTCCAACATCCGCAAAGCCATCCACTACCTGCTCTCCTGCAACATCGGTGAAATCTTCACCATCTTTACCGCCACCCTGCTGGACTTTGGCGTGATGCCCCTGGCCCCAGTACAGCTTCTCTGGCTCAATCTGGTCACCGACTCCCTCCCCGCCCTGGCGCTGGGCGTGGAGCCGGTGGAGCCGGGCGTCATGGACCAGCCTCCCCGGGACGCACGGGCCGGGCTGTTTGACGGAAAATTCACCCTGCGCCTGCTGTGGCAGGGGCTGATGGTGGGCGTTCTCACCCTGGCGGCCTACTTTTTGGGCTTTACCCGCCTGGCTGCGCCGGGCAGCGAAGGCCCTGTGGCCAACACCATGGCCTTTGCCACCCTCACCCTCTGCCAGCTCTTCCACGCCTTCAATGTGCGCAGCGAGGACCGCTCCCTGTTTGCCATGGGTCCCCTGTCCAACCCCGCCATGAACCGGGCCTTTCTGGCAGGTCTGGCGCTCCAGCTGGCGGTTTTGCTGGTGCCGCCTCTCCAGAGCGTCTTTTCCACCGTCTCCCTGGACCTGTACCAGTGGCTCACGGTGCTCCTCCTCTCCGCGGCTCCTGTTCCTATCTGTGAGATCAGCAAAGCGCTCACCGGCAAAAAAACCAGCGCCAGGCAGACCGCCGCAGCGCCCTGAGAACTGCAAAAACGGCCGCCACCCTTTGGGGTGGCGGCCGTTTTTTGCAGTTTGGATGGGAAGCGCCCTTACCGCTCCTCCCGGAAGTAATTGAGACCCAGCGCCTGAGGCTGGCCGGAGCCCTCCCGCTTGCGCACGGAGGTGACCACCAGCACGATGGCAGTGATGATAAAGGGCAGGGCCTGGTAGAGCTGGGTGGGCACCGCGGCCAGCCAGCCCAGCCCCTCGGGGAAGGCGGCGGCCAGGCTGGAGCCCGACACCCGCAGGGTGTTGAAGAAGCCAAAGACAAAGGTACCCAGGATGGCCAGGGCGGGATTCCAGTTGGCAAAGATGACCAGGGCCACCGCGATCCAGCCGTAGCCGTTGATCCAGCAGCTGCTGTTGAAGGAGCCGGACATGTTCAGGGCCATATAGTACCCGCCGATGCCCATGACGCCGCAGCCCAGGCAGATGTGGATATACTTATACCGCTTTACATTGACGCCCACCGAGTCGGCAGCGCCGGGGTTCTCGCCCACCGCCCGCAACCGCAGGCCGGGGTTGGTGCGGTTGAGATACCACCACATCACCAGGGCAATGACCACACCCAGATAGACCAGAACGTTGTGGTTGAACAGTCCCTCACCCAGCACCGGGATCTGGGACAGGCCGGGAATGGGCAGGTTGGCAAAGCCGTCTTTGATGTTGTCGTAGTCGTTCATGACCGGCCAGCTGATGGCCTTGACGCCGTTGCCCACAAAGAAATACACACCCAAGCCGAAGGTGGTCAGGGTCAGGCCGGTGATGTTCTGGTTGGCCTGGAGGGAGACGGTAAGGGCGGCAAACAGCAGGCCGCACAGCGCCCCCATCAGGAAAGCCATCAGGATGCCCACGCCCAGACTGTTGGCGTAGCAGCCCACGATGTAGCCGAAGATGGCGCCCACCGCCATGATGCCTTCCACGCCCAGGTTCAGGCTGCCCGACTTTTCCACCATGATCTCACCGGCGGTGCCGTAGAGCAGAGGGATGTTATAGACCACGATGTTGTGGATGAAGGTGGTTACCACCCCCATTTTATCCATTTCCATTCTCGCCGCCCCCTTTCTTGGTTCGAACGATCTTGAAGCGGATCAGGAAATCCGCGGCCAGCACCAAAAACAGAATGGCGCCCTGGAGCATATCCGCAAAGCTGGAATCCACCTGGGCGAAGGTGGCTGCCGCCACCGTGGAGCCGTGCTGAAGCATGGAGATGAGGGCGGACACCAGGAAGATGGCTCCGGTATTCAGCTGAGACAGCCAGGCCACGATGACGCCGGTCCAGCCCACATCGTCGGTAAAGGAAGAGGACAGGATACCCACGGTGCCCACCTTGAAGGCGGCGGCCAGGCCGATGAGACAGGCGGACAGGAACACGGTGCGCAGCACAATGCGGTTGACCTTCATGCCCGCATACCGGGCGGTGCCCACGCTGTCGCCCACCACGGCGATCTCATAGCCCTGCTTAGAGTACTTGAGGTAGCCATAGACCAGCACACCGATGATCAGGGTAAAGATCACACACACGTTGAGCTGGAATTTGCCGATGGGGATGGTGGGGAACGAGACCTCCTTGCTGAAGTTGGCAAACACCGGACGGGCCGAGGAGGTATCCAGGAAGAAGTTCCAGGAGGCCTGGGTCTCACCCAGGAACACCAGGAAGTACAGGGCCACATAGTTGAGCATCAGGGTCATCAGGGTCTCGTTGGTGCCGAACTTCACCTTCAGCGCCGCCACCAGAGCCCCGTACAGACCGGCGGCCAGCATGCCGGCCAGGCACATGAGCAGCAGGGTCACGCCCTGGGGCAGCACGCTGCCCAGCTTCAGCGCCACCGCGCCGGCGGCCACCGCGCCCAGGATGAACTGGCCCTCGCCGCCGATGTTCCAAAAGCGCATTTTAAAGGACAGAGACAGGGCCACCGAGGTGAGCACCAGGGGGACAAAGACCTTGAGATAGTTTTCAAAGGTCTTATAGGCGATCTTGTTGCCGATCATGCCCATGGTGAACATCCGCTGGTAATAGGCGATGGGGTTGACTCCGATGGCCAGCAGCAGCAAGCCGCCCACCACCAGCGCCAGCAGAACCGCCCCGAGATAGAGCGACAGCTTTTTCCACATCGGACAGCTGTCCCGCTTTACGATATGAAATCCCATGTCACTCCTCCTCCCTCTTGCTCTGCTCCAGCTGCTCCTGGGAAATGTTGGTGTCCTTGGCAATGCCGGCAGGCTTGTCCTCATACTTGTTGGTCAGATCCAGCGCGCCGGTCATCATCAGGCCCAGCTCCTCCTTGCTGGTCTTGTGGGCGTGGACCACGCCCATCACCTTTCCGTGGCACAGGACCATGATCTTGTCGCACAGGGCCAGCATCACGTCCAGGTCCTCGCCTACAAAGAGGATGCCCACGCCGTCCTTTTTCTGCTGGTTGAGGATGTTATAGATGGCGTAGGAGGAGTTGATATCCAGGCCGCGCACCGGGTAGGCGGTGACGATGACGTTGGGACCGGCCTTGATCTCCCGGCCCAGCAGCACCTTCTGCACGTTGCCGCCGGACAGGCGGCGCACCGGCGTCTCGGTAGAGGGCGTCACCACGCCCAGCTGCTCAATGACCTGCTCCGCCGCCGCCCGGCCCGCCTTGCGGTCCACCAGGGGACCCTTGGTCTCGGAGTAGTTTTTCAGGATCATATTGTCCGTAATGGACATGGAGGGCGCCAGGCCCATGCCCAGCCGGTCCTCCGGGATGAAGGACATGGAGATGCCCTTTTCCAAAATGGCCTTGGGGGAAAGACCCACAATGTTGTCTCCCTTGTGGATCATCAGGCCCGACCGCACCGGCCGCAGGCCGGCAATGGCCTCACACAGCTCCTTCTGGCCGCAGCCCGCAATGCCGGCCACGCCCAAAATCTCGCCGCCGCGGATATAGAAGCTCACCTTGTCGATGGCCACCGCGCCCTCGTCGTTGTCGATGGTGAGGTCCCGGATCTCCAGCAGAGGCCGGGTCTTTTCCACCACAGGCCGCTCGATGTTCAGGTCCACCTTCCGGCCCACCATCCACTCGGTGAGCTCCTGCTCGTTGGTCTGAGCCGTCTCCACGGTGGTGATGTACTCACCCTTGCGCAGGATGGCCACCCGGTCGGAAATGTCCATCACCTCATTGAGCTTGTGGGTGATGATGATGATGGAGTGTCCCTGCTCCTTCATGCGGCGCAGCACCGCAAAGAGCTTTTGGATCTCCTGCACTGTCAAAACGGCGGTGGGCTCGTCCAGAATGATGACCTTGGCGCCGTAATACAGCACCTTGATGATCTCCAGAGTCTGCTTTTCCGACACGGCCATGTTCTTGACCTGCTTTTTGGGGTCGATGTCAAACCCAAACTTTTTGGCCATGGCCTCGATCTGGGCATAGCGGTCCTTTTTCAGCAAAAAGCCCGCCTTCTCCTTGCCCATCCAGATGTTGTCCGCGGCAGAGAACACCTCCACCAGCTTGAAGTGCTGGTGGACCATGCCGATCCCCAGGCGCTTGGCCTCCTGGGGGGAGTGGATGGACACGGACTTGCCCTCCACGAAGATCTCGCCTCCGTCGGGCTGGTAAATGCCGGAGAGCATATTCATCAGCGTAGTCTTGCCCGAGCCGTTTTCTCCCAACAGAGCCAGGATCTCGCCCCGGCGCAGGGTCAGGTTCACGTCCTTGTTGGCCACCACGCTTCCGAAGGTCTTGGTAATCCCCCGCATTTCAATGGCGTATTCCTCCGCCATGGAATCACACTCCCTCTTTTGTATCTGCAAATCGTTGTCAGTTTTGTTTCAGGCTTGGTTTTTCCAGTTCAAACCGGACCTTGTTCCGGCCCAAACTGCAAAAATCAAAACCGGGCCGGCCGGTTGGCCGGCCCGGTTGTTCGGGTCTTCAGACAGTTGCGCGGGCGGATCAGGCCACCACAACGCCCTTCACCAGGTAGTTCATGCTGCCGGTGATGACGCTGTCCTCCACGGAGGGACCGCCGGCGGGCACGATCTCGGTGTTGGCGGCAACGACCACCTGGTCGTCCTTCACCTCATCCCGGTCGCTGGTGACCAGGGGAGCGTCCACCTTCTCGATGGTAGCCTTGCCGTCAGTGACGGTGATGTTCAGCTTCACGCCGGAGAACACGTCCCACTCGCCGGAGGCGATCAGGGCCTTGACCTGGTCAATGGCGTCCTGAGTACCGGCAGCGCAGTTCTCGCTCAGGGGGGACACGTCAACCATGCCCTCATTCAGGCCGCCGTAGTAAGCGGGGCCGCCCATCTTCTCCACGAACTGGTCGGCGGACTCACACTCCATGGCGGTCTGGATGGCCAGCTTGTAGTACACATCCCAGTTCCACACGGGAGCGGTGAGATGGGCAGCGGGGGCGTCGGCGGTCATGTCGGAGTTGTAGCCGCAGCCGAACTGGCCGGCCTTCTCCGCGGCCAGCTGGGGCTGAGCGGAGTCACAGTGCTGGGCGATCACACCGCAGCCGTAGCTCTTGATGAGTTCCTCGGCAAAGGCGTACTCGTTGACCTCGTCGGTCCAGGTGCCCAGCTCCTTGACATAGACGGTGGCGTTGGGGTTGACGGCCTGCACGCCCAGGGTGAAGCCGTTGATGCCGGAGCAGGTCTCGGCGTACTCGGTGTCATAGGCGGAGACATAGCCGATGTTGTTGTTGCCGGTCTCCAGGCTCTTGAGACCAGCGGCGATGCCGGCCAGGTAGCGGGCCTGATAGATGCGGCCGAAGTAGTTATTGTAGTTGGTGTCGTTGCTCTTGAAGCCAGTGGCGTGGGAGAAGATCACGTCGGGATACTCCTGAGCCTTCACTTCCATCTCGTTGAGGTAACCGAAGGAGATGCCGAAGATGATGCTGCAGCCCTCACCCACCAGGGTGTCCACGGCGGCGCCCACCTGGGTGTCGTCCTCAGGAACCTGGTCCACGATGACCAGCTGAGTCTCGGGATCCATGCCCAGCTCCTTCATGGCCTTGGTGATGCCGGTGTGATGGGCATAGGTGTAGCCGGCGGTATCGCTCTTCTTGTTGATATAGATGGCGCCTACCTTAAAGTCGGAATTGCTGGTCTGGGAGCCGCTCTGGCTGCCGGAACCGCTGCCGGAGCCGCTGCTGCCGCAGGCAGCCAGGCCCAGGACCATGGCAAGAGCCAGTACAAGTGCGAGAATCTTCTTCATGTGCAAAGTTCCTCCTTGTTTTCTCATTCGTTTCCTATTCCTCTTTTTTATTAAAACCGGTTTTCCCGGTTTTAACCACGGTAAGGGGACGCTCAGTCCACGAACTCCACGCCGGTCTCCTCGTTCATGCTCTTCACCCGGGCCAGGGACTCCACCCGCAGGCCCTCGGCGCGCAGGCGGTCACCGCCGGGCTGGAAGGCCTTCTCGATGACGATACCGGCACCCACCAGCTCCGCTCCGGCGTCCTTCACCAGCTTGGCCAGCCCCTCCAGGGCAGCGCCGTTGGCCAGGAAGTCGTCGATGAGCAGCACCTTGTCGCCCGGGCCCAAAAACTCCTTGGCCACAATGATGTTGTACACACGGCCGTGGGTAAAGGACTCCACCTGGGAGGTGTACACCTCACCGGCGATGTTCTTGGTCTGGTTCTTCTTGGCAAAAATCACCGGACAGTGGAAAAACTGCGCCGTGATACAGGCGATCCCAATGCCCGAAGCCTCAATCGTCAGGATCTTGTTCACGTCGCAGTCTGCAAATCTGCGCTTAAATTCTTTGCCGATCTCCGCGAAGAGATCGACGTCCATCTGGTGGTTGAGAAAACTGTCCACCTTCAGCACGTCGGTGCCCTTGACCTTCCCATCTTTGCGAATCCGTTCCTTCAAAAGCTCCATAGGCCGGCCGCCACCCTTTCTATCTGTAAAATATAAACAAATAATGCACGGAAACAACGGCGTGGCCCGACAGTGCGGGCCACGATCCGATAGAAATACATTTTTATTGTACAAAATAATTGCCCATTGTGCAATCCCTTTTCAAAATTTTTTGTGACCGAACTGTGAAAGCAATAAAAAAAGCCTCTCCCAGCTGGGAGAGGCTTGAAGCAATGCAATTAGTCGGTGACGTAGGGCAGCAGGGCGACCTGACGGGCGCGCTTGATGGCCTCGGTCAGCTGACGCTGATGCATGGCGCAGGTGCCGGTGGTGCGGCGGGGCAGGATCTTTCCGCGCTCGGAAGTATAGCGGCGCAGCTTGGCAGCGTCCTTGTAGTCGATGCACTCGACCTTGTCCACGCAGAAGGCACAGACCTTGCGGCGCTTGCGGCCGCGGGGAGCCCGGTTTTCACGTTCCATAGCCATGAGAGTAACCTCCTTTTACGACCATATACGGTCTTAAGATAGTAAGGAATCACAGATAACATACGTCTTCGGTGCTTGGCGGATCTTTTCCACCCAAACTTCGTTATAAAATCTTGAAATACGGCAAGTATTCCTGCGATTTTATGCCTTGTTTCGGCGTAAAATCTCTTGCCAATCACTCTTGCCGATGTTATCGTGCTTCCTTAAAACGGCAGCTCGCCGTCGTCGTCAGAGAGTTCGGCAAACTGGTCGCCGCCCATGGAGGGGGCGCCGTAGCCGGAGGGGGCCGCAGGCGCGGCCGGAGCAGCGGGGGAAGCGTAACCGCCGGAGGCATAGCCGCCGGAGTATCCGCCGCCGGAGGCGTAGCCGGAGCTCTGATAGCCTCCGTCGCCGTCCCGCTTGGAGTCGCCGAAGTAGACGTTATCCGCCACGATCTCGGCGCTGCGGCGCTTGCCGCCGTCTTTATCCGTCCAATCCCGGATCTGCAGCCGGCCCTCTACCACGGCCATGCGGCCCTTGGTGAAGTAGCGGCTGACAAACTCGCCGGTCTGGCGCCAGGCTACCACGTCGATAAAGTCGGTGGAGCGCTCGCCAGTGGACTTGTCCTTAAAATCCCGGTCCACCGCAAGGGTGAAGGAGGCCACAGCGGTCCCAGTCTGGGTGTGGCGCAGCTCCGGGTCACGGGTCAGGCGACCCATGATAATGATTCGATTGAGCATTTTAGCTCCCCCTTACTGGTCCTTGCAGACGATGAGGGAACGCATCACGCCGTCGGTGATCCGGAAAATACGGTCCAGCTCGGCGGGGATAGCGGCAGCGGCGTTGAAGGTCATCAGGACGTAGTAGCCCTCCATCAGATCGTTGATGGGATAGGCCAGACGGCGCTTGCCCCACTCGTCGATCTCGGAGACGGTACCGTTAGCCTCCACGACGGCCTTGAACTTCGCAACCAGAGCAGCGATGGCCTCCTCGCTCAGAGCGGGGTCCAGGATATACATCGCCTCGTAGTTCGCATTGATCTTTGCCATGTTTCTTGCACCTCCTTATGGTCTTGTGGCCCCCGGTCTTCATGCCGGGAGCAAGGATAAGGCCCGCCTTCTCAGGAAGACAGGCCTAATTATTATATCTGATTTTGTCCAGAAGTCAAGGGGTTTCCTCTATATAAATCAAAATTTTTCCACCTTGAGGTCCTCCCGGGGGAGCTTTTCCCAGGAAAAGAGGGGGATGAGCTCCTGGGCGGTGATGGGCGCGGGCTCCGGGATGAGGCCGGCCAGGTGGGCCAGGCGGCCCAAAAGCTCGGGCGCGGTATACCGGCTCTGAAGTTCCCCCAGCTCCTGGTCCCGGTCCCGCTTGGCCAGCCGCCGCCCGTCGGCGGCCAGCAGCAAAGGCACGTGGCCGTATTCCGGCTCCGGCAGCCCCAGCAGCCGCTGGAGATAGATCTGCCGGGGGGTGGACGAGAGCAGGTCGCTGCCCCGCACCACCTGGGTTACCCCCATGGCGGCGTCGTCCACCACCACCGCCAGCTGGTAGGCGTACACCCCGTCGGAGCGGCGCAAAATGAAGTCTCCGCAGTCGGTTTTTAAGTCCTCTTTGTATTCTCCCTGTAAAAGATCGCGGAATGTAATGGATTCCTGACCCACTTTGACCCGCCAGGCCGGGCGGCGGGTCTGGCTGAGAGCCTCCCGCTCCGCTTCGGTCAGCCGGGAGCAGCGGCCGTCGTAGACCGTTTGCCCGTCGCTGCGGTGAGGCGCCGAAGCGGCCAGGCGCTCAGCCCGGGTGCAGTAGCAGGGATAGATAAGGCCCCGCTCCTCCAGGGCATGAAAGGCTTCCGCATATACCTGGGTGCGCTCCGACTGGTACACCGGCTCGTTGTCCCAGGTGAGTCCAAGCCACTCCAGATCCCGCATCACCTGGTCGCACCAGGCCCGGGTACACCGGTCTGGGTCCAGGTCCTCCAGCCGCAGCACCATCTCGCCCCCCTGGCTCCGGGCGCTGAGCCAGGCCAGCAGCGCCGACCACAGGTTGCCCAGGTGCATCCGTCCGCTGGGGCTGGGGGCAAAGCGGCCCCGTACTGTTTTCTGCTCCATGGTCCGCCCCTCCTCTCCTTGTTGTGCCAAGAATACCACACCCCGCCGCCTCCCTGCAAGGCTCTTGCCAGAATGCCCCAAGGGCGGGTATAATGGAGGGCGAAAAAATCCCAGAAATTTTTTTGTCTCTACGCAATAAAATGACCCCGTTTTTCATTTCTTAAGTGACAGGAGAAATGCGCCATGCTGATGCTGTTGGCAGCACTGCAAAGTGAATATGGCGTCCCCGACCCCCAGCAGCTGGAAGGGCTGATGGCGGGCCTGGCCGCCGGAGACCGGGAATCTCTGGCTCAGCTGTACCACCGCACCCGGGCGGCGGTATACGGCCTGGCCCTGTCCATTCTGGGCAGCGGACACGACGCGGAGGACGTGACCCAGGACACCTATGTGACCGCCTGGGAGAAGTGCCACCTCTACCGCCCTCAGGGCACCCCCATGGCCTGGCTGCTCACCATTACCCGGAACCTGGCCCGCATGAAGCTGCGGGACCGGGGCCGCACCCAGGACCTTGGAGAGGAGCAGTGGCACGCTATCCCCGCCCAGTCCCCCTCGGTGACCCCCGAGGACCGGGCCGTGCTGGAGGCCGCCCTCAACATCCTCAGCGACCAGGAACGGCAGATCGTGGTGCTCCACGCCGCGGCCGGTCTCAAACACCGGGAAATCGCCAAGCTGCTGGAGCTGCCTTTGCCCACCGTGCTGTCCAAGTATCGCAGAGCCCTGTCAAAACTCAAGACCAAACTGGAAGGAGATGACGCCCCATGACAGACCATGAGTTGGAACGCCGGCTGCGCACCGCCCTGGATCACGCCGCCCCCAACGACCTGGAGGGCGTGCTCTCCCGGTGTGAAACGGGGAAAGGAACTGTGATCGACATGACAAATGCCGTGGAAACGAAGAAGAAAAAGAGACGCTGGGCTCCCCTGGCGGCGGCCGCCTGTCTGGCCCTGGTGCTGGTGGGCGGCGGCGGAGGCTACTACTATTACAGCGCCAACAACGCCGTGGCCTCTCTGGTGTCCCTGGACGTGAACCCCAGCATCCAGCTGGAGGTCAATAAAAACGAAAAAGTTCTCTCCGCCACCCCCATGAACGACGATGGGGCGGAGATTTTGGACGGCATGAACCTGAAAGGTACCCCCGCCGACGTGGCCATGTATGCCATCATCGGCTCCCTCCTGCAGCACGGCTACGTGGATGAGCTGGCCAACTCCATCCTCATCACCGTGGAAGACGACGACCAGGCGCGGGGTGAGAAGCTCCAGCAGGAGCTCACCGCCCAGGCGGACGCCGCCCTGGCCAATGCTCAGGTGAACGGCGCGGTGCTGGCTCAGACCCTCCAGAACAGCGAGGAGCTCAGTCAGAAGGCCCAGGAGTACGGCATTTCCACCGGCAAGGCCGCCCTCATCCAGGCCATCGTGGAGGGCAGCAACAACACCAAGACCTTTGAGGATCTGGTGGGCCTGTCCATCAACGAACTGAACCTCCTCTATACCGCCCAGGCTCCTCTGGAAGGACAGACTTCCGGCAATGAGCAGAACACCGGCGCGGCAAACGCCGCTCCCATCACCACCTCCGGCTCGGCCAGCCAGAGCGCCTACATCGGCCTGGAGGCCGCCAAGGAGGCCGCTTTGAAGCACGCCGGATTCTCGGCCTCCGACGCCACCTTTGTGGAGGCCGAGTACGACTACGACGATGGACGCATGGTCTATGAGGTGGAATTCCACGTGAAGGGCACCGAATACGACTACGAGATCGACGCCCAGACCGGAGCGGTGGTGAAGTATAAGAACGAGCAGAACGGCGCCAACACCGGCTCCTCCGGTTCTGCCAATACCTCCTCCTTCATCGGCGAGAGCGCCGCCAAGGCCGCCGCCCTCAGCCACGCCGGAGTGAGCGAGAGCAGCACCAAATACTGCAACGCCTGGCTGGAGTACGACGACGGCCGCGCCGAGTGTTACGAGGTAGAATTTATGGCGGGCAACACCCGCTATGAGTACAAAATTGCCCTGACCTCCGCCACCGTGCTGGAGAGCGAGCGGGAGAGCTACGGCGGCTCCGGAAGCTCCGGACAATCCACCGGCCAGAGCGGCAGCCAAACCAGCGGCGGCTCCGGCACCTCCTCGGCTGACATCGGGGCGGAAAAGGCCAAATCCATCGCCCTCAATCACGCAGGGGTCAGCGCCAGCCAGACCTCTGAGATGAAGGCAGAGCAGGACTGGGACGACGGCGTTCTGGAGTATGAAGTGGAGTTCAAGGCCGGCGGGGTGGAGTATGAATACACCATTCACGGCGGAACGGGACAGATTTTGAAGTACGAATCCGATCGGGATTAAGTAGAAAAATCCTGGCTGTCAACGGCAGCCAGGATTTTTTATTTTTGGAAAGGTTACGCCCTGCGGGGCGTCCTACTTTGCCCACGGCGGCAAAGTAGGCAAAACGCCGCCGGGGGCCGCCTTCGAGGAACACTTTGCCTGCGGCAGTGTTCCTAGGCGGCTTGCCCCCGGACCCCATTTTACGAGAGCGGGTCACTTTGGACTTTTGGTCACTTCCGGCGTCCTAAGTTTTGACCGTGCATCCCTCTACTCTCGGCCCACTGGGGCCTACCAATCTAAAATTTACAGGCAGGCGGCTCTAACGCACCCCGCCTCCTGCATCCCTACCTGTTGGGTGCGGCGGTGGTCGGACGGATGTCTCCCACAACTGCCCAGCTGCCACGGTTTTGCCAGAGTAGGCGGTGTCCGTACAGCGCAATATTCACCAAATTTTGCACATAAAGGGCCTAAGGCCCGAGGCAAGAAGGACCAGCGGTCTTGTCTTTGCCCGCCGAATTAGATTTCCAATCTTTCTGGAGGGCGTCCCCCGTAAATGGGGGTCCAGGGGGTGGGGCGACTTTGAACGCCCGCGCCGCGTGGCGTTCATCGGAGACACACCCCTTGGCGCATCTTTGGTTACTTTCTGTGCGAGCAGAAAGTAACATTCGCCCACATAAAAGGAACCCGCCCCGCAGGGCGGAACCTTCACTCATCTCCCCTGGCCTGCCTTAAAAACTCCGCATCCTTATCATCCAGAGCATGCAGCCCCGCAAAATCCTCCATGTGGTGGGTAAACTCATGGGCCACAGTGGCGAAGATCTCATCCTTCCAGGTCTCCTCATCCTCGTCAGCGAGCAGCGCAGCAAAGGAACCGTAGTAGAGTACGATATACCGCCCCAGCATATCATTGCAGTACTCCCCCATGATGTACATCTCCCCTGGGGGAAACTCCGGGTCGGGCAGGGCCTGCTCCTCCAGCTGGATGCCTCCGTCCAGCTCTTCAAAAAACGCGTCCGGGAACTGCTGGGCGATCTCCTCCAGCCAATCCCCCATGGTCTCGTAGCTGGGCACCATGGCAAATGCCTCCTTTTCTTCCTTTTCCTCAGGATACCAAAAACCAAGCTCCCATACAAGGGTCAGAAAACCTTCGAAAAAACTTAAGAATTATTCCACATCAATTTAATCTTTCTGCGGTATGGTATAGAAGACATCCCTTGGACAGAAAAGAGGTTTTCCCTATGCCATCCCGTTCCCGCGAGGCTGCCGCCTCCACAAAGAAAAAACGTCGCCGTTCCCCCCTGCCCTGGATTCTTCTGGTCCTGGTGGCAGTGGTGGGAGGCTATCGCCTCTATACCGGCTATTTTCCCTTCCAGCCCCGCCACTCCCTGGACGGACAGACCATCCGCAGCGAGACTCTCTCCCAGCTGCGTGAACTGGCCAAGGAGGAGACCCAGGCTAAATACATCCTGAAAAATCTGGACGACTACCCCGCCAATCTTCTCTCCCTGCTTGCCCGCAACAGTGAGACTCTGGACTTTGTGGCGGGCTACCCCCAGCACAAGCACGACACCCCCGCCGACACGGTGGGCGAGGTGACCCAGGGCGAATTCCCCCTACTCATGCAGTGGGATATGCGCTGGGGCTACGCCAACTACGGCGATGGTCTGATGGCCCTCAACGGCTGCGGCCCCACCGCCCTGTCCATGGTGATCTGCGGCCTCACCGGAGACAACACCATCACCCCCTACACGGTGGCCCAGTACGCCGACAGCCAGGGACTGTATGTGGACGGCGTGGGCACCAGCTGGGATCTGATGCGCACGGGGGCCGAACACTTCGGTCTCACCGCCAAGGAGCTGCCCCTGGACGAGGGCGTGGTCACCCGCGCTCTGAAAAATGGCCAGCCCATCATTTGCAGCGTCGGCCCCGGCGACTTCACCACCAGCGGCCACTTCATCGTGTTGGTGGGGATGGAGGACGGCAAGATCCGTGTCAACGATCCCAACCGCCACTCCACCAGCTCTCAGCTGTGGGACTATGACACCCTGGCCGGACAGATCAACAATCTGTGGGCCTACTCCCTGGCCTGACCCTTCCCTGCCGGAGCAAAACGGGGTATAATAAAGATGAGAATCCGTGCCCTGATTTGGAACCCCTCCACCCTGTATTCCGTCTAAATCAGTAGAGAGGAAACACCGGAAAGGAGTGTACTGCCATGAAACGAACGGTATCCATCTTGCTGGTCTCCGCCCTGCTCTTGTCTCTGGCAAGCTGCGGCCCCAAAGGGGAGTCCTCAGACCCACAGGGCAGTCAGAGCTCGTCCCAGGGCCAGGCCGAACCTGTTTTTACCACCCTGAAGGAGCCCACCTACCCCGAATTTCCCCAGTTTCCCCAGCAGCCCGAGGACGGCCCTGACGCTGACTGGGATGCCTACTACAACGCCTACGACGAGTATTACAGCGCGGTGATGGAGCTGCGCAGCGGCGGCATCCCCGAGGGCACCCGCTTTGCCCTGAGCGACTTTGCCGCCAAGAGCACTCCCCTGGCTCTGGCAGGCCAGGAGGGGAAAAACGCCGCCTTCTCCCCTGCCTCCCTGTGGGCGGCTCTGGCCATGCTGGTACCCTGCGCCCAGGGGGACAGCCAGGCCCAGCTGCTCTCCGCCCTGGGGGTGGCCGGTCAGCGGGAGCTCACCGACCAGGTGGGTCGCCTGTGGAAGGGCCTGTACACCAACGACGGGGTGAGCAGCCTGATTTTGTCCAACTCCGTGTGGCTCAATGATGCTCAGGAGGGAGACTACGTCCAGTCCACCCTGGACACCCTTGGCCGGGACTACTTTGCCGGGGTATACACTACTCCCATGGGCACCGCCGGAGCCAACCAGGCCATTACGGACTGGATTTCCAAGGAGACAGGCGGTCTCATCGGCGGAGATGGGCCGGTGGTGGAGACCGCGCCGGACACCCTACTTCTGCTGGCCTCCTCCCTTTACTACAAGGCAGCCTGGCTGGAGCCTTTTGATGCCTCCCAGACCCAGGCGGGAGACTTCACCACCGCCGCAGGGAATACCGTCTCCGCAGACTTTATGCACGCCTCCAAAGCGGGTAGTTTTCTGAAACGGGATGGCTATCAGGCTGCTGCTCTGGAAACCCAACTGGGCGAGATGTTTTTCGTCCTGCCAGATGAAGGCACGGCTCCTGAGTCACTGCTCAATGACCCCAACTTCCTGTCCAGCCTCAGCTCCGGAGCCGCCGATTTGCGGTACGGTACGGTGGAGTGGTCGGTACCCAAGTTTGACCTGTCCGCCGACCTGGACCTGATGAACACCCTAAAATCTCTGGGCATCACCGACCTGCTGGATAGCGACAAAGCGGATCTCAGCGGTCTCACCTCTCTGGACGCCTATCTGAACCAGGCCCAGCAGATGACCCGGGTGAGTGTGAACGAAGAAGGCGTGGAGGCCGCCGCCGTTACCATATTGGGCATGGGGGCGGGCGCGCCGCCTGATGAAACTTGCGTCATGGAGCTGAACCGCCCCTTCCTGTTTGGACTGCGCAGCCAGGGTGTGACCCTGTTTGTGGGCGTAGTGAATGAGGTATAATTTCTTTTTCTAATAGAAACCGCCCCCGTAGGATCGTTCCTGCGAGGGCGGTTTTGTATTCTGGGGAAGGTTCCGCCCTGCGGGGCGAGGAGAGGCGATGTTCCTTTCTGAGCGATCAGAAAGGAACCAAAGAATCGCTGGGGGTTGATTCCGGTGAGCGCCTTCGCGCAGCGGGCGCTCACCGGAGCCATTCCCCGGCGGCGTTTTGGTTCCTTTGCCGCCGTGGGCAAAGGAACCCGCCCCGCAGGGCGGAACCCTGAAATAAAAACGTGGGAGCGACGAAGAATGTCACTCCCACGAAAAACTCCCTTACGGGCGCAGAGGCGAAACGAAGTTTCGCACAAAGTTCTTTGCCAAGCTTTCTTTTAAGAAAGCGGGGGTTATTCGACGGTTTTCAAAGACTCCACCATATCCAGCTTCTTTAGCTTCCGGTGGGCCGCCAAGTTCACCACCAGGGAGAACACGGTGGTCAGCAGCACCGCCCACAGATAGCTGGTGGGCGCTACGGTGCGGCCAAACATCAAAAGGTCAATTTCCACCGTCAGGATCAGCCACTGGTGGAGGAATTTACCCATCACCATGCCCATGGCCACACCAAACACGGTGAGAATCACGTTCTCCCGGTAGATATAGGCAGACAGCTCCCCGTCGTAGAAGCCTAACACCTTCAGAGTAGCCAGCTCCCGCATGCGCTCGGTGATGTTAATGTTGGTCAGGTTGTAGAGCACCACAAAGGCCAGGGCCGCGGCACACACGATGATCAGCGCCACCGCGTAGTCCACGCTCTCCAAGCTGGTGCCGAAGGTTTTCCGTGTGTCCTCGATGCGGGTGAGCGAGCTGACGCCGTCCAGGGAGACCAGCTTCTGCTCCAGCTCCTGGGCGCCATCGGCCTGGGTGTCGTAGGAGACCAGCACGGCATTTTCCTCCGGAGTCTGACCGAAGACCTGCTCATAGTAGGCCTGGGACATATAGATGCTGTGCTGGATGTAGTGCTCGGTGATATCGGCCACCCGCACCTCCACCCGGCTGTCTCCGTCCAGGGTGATGGTATCTCCTACTTCCACGTCCAGCAGCAGGGAGAGCTTTTCCGTGAGGATGACCCCATCATTGGGAAGGGTAACGGTGTCATTGTCGGTGCGGTGGCGCAGGTTGACAAACCGCTCCAGCACCTCACTGTTTTCCACCACCTCCAGGGTGGCGTCGGCGGTATAGGCGTCGGTCTCGGCAGTGACGGTCTCGGTGTGCTCCTTCGTCCAGTCCCCTACCAGTTCACTGCCCTCCAGCGCCTTTTCCACCTCGGCCCACTCACCGGGGGTAATATGCTCCACCAGCCCCAGCTGGGCGGAGTATCGGTAAATCTCCTCATACTGCTTCTCCATCACCGCAAAGATGGAGTCCCGCAGGCCAAAGGCCGTGACAATGAGGGCGGCGCAGCCGCCGATGCCGATGACGGTCATCCAGAACCGCTTCTGATACCGGAAGAGGTTGCGCAGGGTGATCTTATAGTTGAACGACAGCCGCCGCCACAGAGGGGTGATGCGCTCCAGCAGGATGCGCTTACCCATGGGGGGCGCTTTGGGCCGCATGAGCTGGGCAGGCACGGCGGCCAGGGTATTGAAGCAGGCACCCAGGGCGGACAGGGTGACGGTCCCCACCGCCGCCAGACAGGCCGTGACCGAAGTGACCGGCTCAATGCCGTAATGGATGGGACCAAAGGTATAGATGATTTTCCAGGAGGTACAGATGATCCAGGGCAGCAGGGTCAGGCCCACCGCCAGACCAACCAGGGAGCCTACCGCACTGGCCAGGAAGCCGTAGCCCACATATTTGATGGCAATGGCGCCCTTGGAGTAGCCCAGAGCCTTCATGCCGCCGATGGCCACCCGCTGCTCCTCCACCATGCGGGTCATGGTGGTCAGACACACCAGAGCCGCCACCAGGAAGAAAATAAGGGGGAAGACGCTGGCCAGGTTGCCCATGCGGTCGGCGTCCATGGAGTAGCTGACAAAGCCCATGTTGGTGTCCCGGTCCAGCAGGTACCACTCACAGTCATCCAGATCGTCCAGATCCCGCTGGGCCTGCTCCACCTTCTTCTTGGCGTCGGCGATCTCAGCCTCGGCCTCCGCTTTGCCGTCCAGGTATTCCTGGTAGCCGTCGGCGTACTCGGCCTCGCCGTCGTCCGGCTCCTTCTTGGCGTCAGCCAGTTCGGCCAGTCCGTCAGCACGCTCCTGCTCCAGGGTCTTCTTGCCGTCCTGGAGCTCGATGAGGCCGTCCTCGTACTCCTTCTTGCCGTCCTGCCAATCCTTTAAGCCCTGGGCATAGTCGGCCTCGCCGTCGTCCAGCTTTTTCTTGGCATCTTCCAACTCCAGGCGGCCGTCCTCCAGTTCCGCCCAGCCATCTTCCAACTCCTTCTTGGCGTCGTCCAGTTCCTTTTTGGCGTCCTCCAGCTGGGCTACGCCGTCCTCGTACTCCTCCTCGCCCTCTTCCAGCTGCTTTTTGGCGCTGTTGAGCTGCCGCCGGGCAGAGGCAAGCTCTGCCTCGCCGTCATAGATCTCCTGCCAGCCATCCTGAATGGCTTGGTTTCCGGAGAGGAACACAGAGGTGGACACAGGCACTTTTTGCCCGTTTACCGTGGTATAGAGCTGGTCCAGCTGGGATTGCAGCTGCTGGGAGGTGGTATTGGTGAGCCCCGCCGCATCCCGCTGCGCCCGCAGGCTGTCCAGCTGCTGCTTATAGGGAATGACCTGTTCCAATCCGGCCAGTTCGCCCTGTCTTTGAGCCAGCGCCTGCTGCTGCGCGGCGATCTGTCCCTCCAGCGCCGCTTTTTGGGCCTCATAGTCCTCGGCGGCCGGGTCCAGAGCGGCCAATTGGCCCTCCAACGTCTGAATTCCACTCTGGATCGCGCTGATGGCGCTCTCCAGCTGGCTTTTCTGTGCAGTCAGCGTGCTGGTATCCACATTGGCGTAGTCCCCCAGCTGGCTCTCCAGCTTGGCAATGCCGTCCAGCAACTGAATGCCGCTGGACAAATTGTTCCGGGTGGTATTGAGTGCACCGTCAATGACCGCGCCCTGCTCCCCCGCCATGGCGGAGAGTAGCTCGCTGTTGCTGCCGTAAGTGGGCAGTCCAAGGGCGGGCAGCTGATTGCGGAACTGGGTCAGGCCGTCCTGGAAGGCGGCCTCCTGCTGCTGCAGCTCCCGGCGGCCCGCGTTGAGCTTGGACACGCCGGAATTATACTGCCTGACGCCGTCGTAATACTCGTCCCAGCCGTCGTCCAGCTCCTTTCGGGCGTCCTCCAGCTCGGCTACGCCGTCCTCATATTCCTTGACGCCGTCCTCGTATTTCCGCTCGCCCTCGTAGTAGTCCTGCAGACCGTCCAGATATTCCGCACGCCCCTCCTCATAGTCAACCCAGCCGTCATCCAGTTCTTTTCGGGCGTCTTTGAGCTCGTTTTCGCCGTCCAGCAGCTCCTGCCACGCGTCGGCAAGCTCTTGTTCCCCGTCGGCGATCTCCTGCTCCGCGTCGGCGATTTCCTGGTTAAAGGTGTTTTCGCCGTCCCGGTACTCTGCCCAGCCGTCGTCCAATTTCTTCCGTGCGTCACTGAGCTCCGCCTCGGCATCGGCCAGCTCCTGGGCCACCTCTGCCTCGGCGTCGGAGAGCTCCTGCTTGGCCTTGTCGATCTCCTCCTGGGCCTCGTCCCGGATAGAGTCTCCCCGCAGCTGGGCCCGCTCTTTGGAGAGCGGTTCCAGCTGGTCGGTGCGCTCCTCTACCAATTGCTCGTAGGCGTCACTGTAAGTCATCAGCTGAGAAGCACCCTCAAACAGGAGGTAGGCGTCGGTATAGGTCTCCATATCGAAGGATTCCATGGGCAGCAGAATAAAATAGCTCACTTTTCCGGTGCCCAACGTGGAGGAGCCTCGCTCCACACCGATGTACAGCGGAGAGTTGGCACTTCCAACTATGGTAAATTCTGTCTGCTTTAAAGCGTCCTTATAATCCCCGGTTCCGGTGTCTAATGTGATCGTATCCCCCACAGAAAGGCCTGTTTCCTGCAAAAATCGGGGTTCTACCAAACATTCTCCGGCCTTTTCCGGGAGTCGGCCCTCCTGCAGGTCGGGGATGTTCAAATTATCTGTAAAGGATAGTACCTTCACAGTAGAATCCTTATCCTCAACCTTCACCGTCGCGTCGATGGTATAGGCCCCCTGGGCCAGCTCCACCCCCTCCTGACGGCTGAGCACCTCCACGTCCTCCTCCGTCAGCCCCAGGGTGGACACCACCCGCAGGTCCATCAGCCGCTGGGCATCCAGATATTGGTCCACGCTGTTTTTCATGTCGGGCTCGGTGACCCGCAGACCCGCCAGAAAACAGACCGCCAGGGCAGAGAGGATCATGATGGAGATAAAGCGGCTGCGGGTATTCTTGATCTCCCGCAGAGTATCGGTGAGCAGGCGGTTGGGGGTGCGCTTTCTCCTGTTTTTCATGCCGCCGCCCCCTTTCTTTGTCTTAAATCGTCCATATTGTTCTAAAAGTGCTCCTTATTTTGCTGTTTTTGCCCTGTTTACCACTCGATCTCTTCCACGGGCATGGGGTTCTCGTTGCGCACGATCCGGTCCACCCGGCCGTTTTTCACGTGGATCACCTTGTCGGCCATGGGTGCAATGGCGGTATTGTGGGTGATGACCACCACCGTCATCCCCTGCTGGCGGCAGGTGTCCTGAAGGAGCTTTAAGATGGCCTTGCCGGTGATGTAGTCCAGAGCGCCGGTGGGCTCGTCGCACAGCAGCAGCTTGGGGTTTTTGGCCAGTGCACGGGCAATGGCCACCCGCTGCTGCTCGCCGCCGGAGAGCTGGGCGGGAAAATTATTGAGCCGCTCCCCCAGTCCCACATGGCACAGTACCTCCTGGGCCGGAAGAGGTTCCTTGCAGATCTGGGCGGCCAGCTCCACATTTTCCAGGGCGGTGAGGTTCTGAATCAGGTTGTAGAACTGAAAAACAAAGCCAATGTCGTAGCGCCGGTAGGTGGTCAGCTGGCGGGAGTTGCATTTGCTGATCTCCTTGCCGTCCACCAGGATGGTACCCTCGTCGCAGGCGTCCATGCCGCCCAAAATATTCAGCACCGTGGTTTTGCCCGCGCCCGAAGGACCCACGATGATGACAAACTCCCCTTTTTCAATGTCAAAGGTGATGTCATCCACCGCCGTGATGGTGACCTCACCCATTTTATACCGCTTGACCACGTGCTCCAGTGAAATATATGCCATACCCGTCCTCCTGTTGATTAAGGAACATGTGTTGATTATTTTTACACTTTATATTATAGTGGTTCCAACGGCAGACGCAAGGGACACATTTGCCCATTCTTGTCTGAAACCCAACAATTTTCCACATTCTGTCCGGAAAATGTGGAAAGATTCCGTAAACTTTTCAGGAGGGAGCTATATGATCCAGGACACCCAGGACCGCCGGGTTCGCCGCACCCGGATGCGTCTGCAGCAGGCCATGCTGGAGCTGCTGAAAGAGAAGGACGCCCGCTCCATTACCGTGCGTGAACTGACCCAGCGTGCCGACGTGAACCGGGGCACCTTCTACGCCCACTACAAGGATGTATTTGATCTGCTGGACCAGATGGAGCAGGACCTGTTTCAGCGTTTGACCCAGCTGTTGTCCTCCTATTCCACCCAAGATTTGCAGCGGGGGCTCACCCCCCTGCTCACCGACGTGTTCCGCTTTGTCCGGGACGATCCGGTGCTGCGGCTGGCCTTTTTGGACCAGCGCACCCAGGATTCCTTTTTCCGGCGGCTGGACCAGCTGATTTATAAAAAGTGCCAGGAGGACTGGCAGGGGCTGTTTCTGCCCGTAGACCAGCAGCTGTGGAACTGCTGCCTGGACTTTTTGGTGTCGGGCGCGGTGGGACTGGCCCGTGGCTGGATGGTCCGGGGTTTTCAAGAGGAGCCGGAGCAGGTGGCCCAACTGGCCAACCGGCTGATCCTAAACGGCCTTTCCCTGTCTTAAGCGGAAATATTTTCCTGAATCGGTACCGTTTTCCGCCTTTCGCCCCTTGTCACTTTTTGGGGAAAAGAGTAGAATATTTTTAGTGTGTGTATGTTATCCCTGCGGGAAACCATTTGTAAGGAGAGACGAGTTTTGAAACCTTCCAAAGTATGCGCCGCCATGCTGTGCGGCGTCTTTGGGGCGGCGCTTTTCACCACCCCGGCATTGGCTGCCGCGGCCCCCAATGACCTGCGGCACCACTGGGCTCAGACCCAGGTATACACCTTGATGGAACACGGCATTATCGCCGGCTATTCCGACCACACCTTCCGCCCGGACCAGCCGGTCACCCGCCAGGAGGCGGCAGGCCTGGTTTACGGCCTGTTGGAGGAGATGGGCGTGGAACTGGACGACGGGTCGGAGATCCCTGTGTTCGGCGGGACCACGGAGGATATCCCCCAGCAGGTGCTGGAGGACTGGGAGAAGTATCATAACTCCCTCCAGCGTCCCAGCGAACCGGAGGAGGGGGAGGAAAACACTGCCATCCCCGGTGACGATGTGACGTTCCCCACCTATACCGATCTGGACGACAGCTGGGCCAAAGACAAGATCCTGTGTCTGGAGGCCAACGGCGTGCTGCCTGAGGACGGCACCGGCCTGTTCCGTCCTTTCCAGAACCTGACCCGGGGCGAGGCGGCTCAGATCCTGTATAACAGCATCTGCCGCTGGCCGGAGCTGTTTTCCCTCACCCCTGTGACCGAGTCGCCCGACATTCACGACATGGACGGACGGCCCGATGCGGAGGCCGTGCTGTCTCTGGCCCGGCTGGGTGTGGTATCCGGCCGCGGCGACGGCAGTTACTGCCCCGACGACTCCATCTCCCGGGCGGAGTTCTCTGTACTGCTGCTGAATCTGGCAGGCTATCCTCTGATGACCGACGTAGAGTTTGATCCCCTGCCTGCGTGTACAGTGATCCCCACCCCCTACATCAGCCAGGTATACCCCTCCGCGGCCTGGGTGGGCTGTGAGCCTACCTCCCTGCTTATGGGCCTGAAGGCCAAGGGCTACGCCCAGAATGTGACGCTGGATCAGTTCCTGGCCGACCTGCCTAAGACTTCTTCCAACCCGGCCAAGGGCTTTGTGGGCTCCCCCTACGTCCCCAGCGAGACTCTGCGCACCACCATCTATCCGGCTCTTCTGGCGGAGTACGGCCGGCGGTACGGCAATGTGAAGGACTTTTCCGGCAAGTCCGTAGAGGAATTGCGGGAGGAAGTACTGCTGGGCAACCCGGTGGTCATTTACGTCACCCTGTACTGGAAGCAGCCCTATTACCGCAATTTCAACATTGAGGGTACCACCCAGAGCCTGCTTCGCAACAACCACGCGGTACTGGTATGCGGCTATGACGCTACCACCCAATACTACTACATTGCCGATCCCTACAACATTGACGACCGCTATCATGACTACTTCTACTGGATCTCCGCCGATGTTCTGGATCCCCTGTATATGGTGCGGCAGCACGCGGTGGCAATTGAATAATCTGTTTTCTATGGGAAACGCCCGGGCATGCCCGGGCGTTTCTTTTTACTTTCCACGGAGAGAATGTTACTTTGCCCACGGCGGCAAAGTAACCAAAACGCCGCCGGGGACGGCTCCGATGAGCGCCTACGCGCAGCGGGCGCTCATAGTCGCCTTTCCCCGGACCCCATTTACGGGGGACGCCCTCCTGGAATATAGACACTTGCGTCCGGCGGCTCCGAAAACAAGACCTTGCCTCCTCCTTGCCCCGGCCCACTGGGGCCTGCCCAGGCTGAAATTGGCAGCATTCTGCGCTGAAAGAACACCGCCTAGTGCGGTAAAACTGTGGCGGCTGGGCAGTTGCCGGGTGCCCGACCATCGCCGCACCAAACAGGTAGGGACGCACCAGGCGGTGTGCGTTAGTGCGCAATGTCTTACAAATTTTAATAGCAGTAGGCCCCAGTGGGCTGAGAGTAGGACAAAAACAGATCTTGACTTTGCCCGCCGGGGATTACACAAAGCCCAAAGGGACACACTCCCGTAACCGGGGGTCTGGTGGCAATAACTGTGAGCACCGCCGCAGGCAAGGTGCTCACCGGAAGCGGCCCCCAGCGATTCTCAAGGTGAATTGCCCCAAAGGGGCAAGAGAGGGTGGCCTGGGCCATTGGTTACTTTCTGATCGTCCAGAAAGTAACACCGTCTCTTCCCCGCCCCGCAGGGCGGAAGCTTCGCAATAAAAAAGTGGGAGCGACGTAAAACGTCACTCCCACAGGAAAACTATTATTACAAACTAAGAAGCAAAGCGAAGCTTTGCAGAAAGTTCTTTGCCAAGCTTTCTTTCAAGAAAGCGGGCACAAAGCTTTTTTGATAACTTTTTTCTCCGAAAAAAGTTATCCGCGGACGGCGCGGGTACGAGCCTCCTTGCGGTCCTCCATTCTGGAGACAATGAGGGTACAGGCGGCGTCGCCGGTGATGTTGACGGTGGTACGGCCCATATCAAAGACACGGTCGATACCAGCCACCAGTGCAATGCCCTCGATGGGCAGACCCACGCTCTGGAGCACCATGGCCAGCATGACCATGCCCGCGCCGGGAACGCCGGCGGTACCAATGGAGGCCAGCGTGGCGGTAAGCACGATGGTGACCATATCACCCAGGGACAGGCTCACACCGTAAGCGGTGGCGATAAACACGGCGCACACGCCCTGATAGATGGCGGTACCGTCCATATTGATGGTGGCGCCCAGAGGCAGCACGAAGGAGGCCACTTCCCGGCGGGCGCCCAGGCGCTCGGTGCACTCCAGGTTAAAGGGCAGCGCACCCACCGAGGAGGCCGAGGAGAACGCCATCATCATGGCAGGGGCCATTCCCTTGAAGAAGGCCAGCGGGGACAAGCCGCCCAGCAGCTTCACCGTGGAGGAATAGACGATCAGCGCATGGAGGATATAGCCCACATAGGCCAGTGCCAGCACCGCCACCAGATCCCGCAGGATCATAGGTCCGTTCTCTGCCACCACAGGGCAGATCAGGCAGGCCACGCCGATGGGAGACAGCTTGATAATGAGGTCCATGATCTTCATGAACACCTCGTTGAAGCTGTCCACCACCTGAGCGGCCACCAGCCCCTTCTCCCCGGCCAGCAGGATGCCAAAGCCCAAAAACAGGGAGATCACAATGACCTGAAGCATGGTAGCGTCAACCAGAGGCTTAATCGCATTGGAGGGGAAGATGTTGACGATCACGGTCATAATGCTCTGTCCCTCGGGAGGGGTGTAGCTGAGGTCGGTGGTATCCAGGACATGGAACAGGCCCATACCAGTGGCTATATTGGCCAGGATCAGAGCCAGCACAACGGCAAAGGCGGTGGTACACATGTAATACACCACAGTCTTTCCGCCGATGGCGCCCACCTTGCTGATATCCTTCATGGAGATCACGCCAGAAGCGATGGAGAACAGCACAATGGGCACAACCACAAATTTTAACAGGTTCAGGAAAATATCGCCCCAGGGCTTGATGTAGTTTTTGGCAACGTCGATCCCCGCCCCATCGGGTACGTTCATCAGGATCAGACCGGCCACCACACCGACTGCCAGACCAATAAAGATCCAAAACGCCAGGGGCAGCTTCTTTTTGCTTGTCATGCAGCTCTCTCCTTCCGCTTCTTCACAAACGCATGTTTTTGTTCCCCGCCTTGCATTTTTGCGGGGCGTCCTCTTACTCTTTCAGTATACACACCTCCCCCGATTTTCTCAACCGTTTTTCCGGCTTTTCCTGAAATTTTTTTCAGATTTCACCCATACCCCCTCCCCTCTGCTTCCCGTTATTTCCAATTATTTTTTGCTATTTTGCATGTTTTGAATGTCTGTCATGCTTTTCCCGGGAAAAAAGAATTTTTTCCGGTCGACCTGCTTCGCCCTTTTCTATTCCAAAATATGGTAAACTATACTTGTAAATATTTCCCAGTCAGGAGGGGTAGCGATGCAGCTGCTGCGGAAAAAAGGCATGCTGGACAGCACGCGGGTGCTGTTTCTGCCTGTGGACGACATTTTTCCTAATCCGGACCAGCCCCGGCGTGTCTTTGCCCAGGGAGATTTGGAGGAATTGGCCCGGTCTATTCAGGCTCTGGGACTGCTCCAGCCGCTGACGGTACGGCGCACCGAGGGCGGTTGGGAGCTGGTGGCAGGCGAGCGGCGGCTGCGGGCGGCCAAGCTGGCCGGACTGCGGGAGGTCCCCTGCCTCTCTCTGCAAATCGACAGCCAGCGCTCCTCCCTATTGGCGCTGGTGGAAAACTTACAGCGCAAGGACCTGGACTTCTGGGAGGAGTCTCTGGCACTGGACAAGCTGATTTCCACCTACCACCTCTCCCAGGAGGAGGCCGCCCGGCGAATCGGCAAGAGCCAATCAGCGGTGGCCAACAAGCTGCGGCTGTTGAAGCTCCCCCGCGAGGTGCTGGAGCTCCTGCGGGACGGCGGAGCCACTGAGCGCCATGCCCGGGCACTGCTGTGCCTGGAAGACGCCCAGCTTCAGCTCCAGGCGGCCCAGACCGTGGTGGAGCAGCATTTGACGGTGGCCCAGACGGAGGCTCTGACGGAAACCCTCCTTCTCCCCCCGCCGCCGGACCAGCCCGCCCGCCGTCCCCGGCGCACCTTTGTGGTCAAGGACGTGCGGCTGTTTTTAAATACGGTCCAGCGGGGGCTGACGCTGATGCGCACCGCGGGAGTCAACGCCCAGTGTCAACGGGAGGACGGCGAGGAAGAGATTTTGCTCACCATCCGTATCCCCCGGTCCCCTGCCCGCGGATGACCTGTGGAGCGGCAGGGATGTTTCACGTGAAACATCCCTGCCGTTTTTTCTTGTCCTGCCATTGTTTCACGTGAAACATCCCTAGCTCCTTTTCTTTGTTTCACGTGAAACATCGTTGCTTTGCCCAAGAGAAATGCAGGCAAACGGCTTGAAAGTGCGGGCCGCGGTTGTTATAATGGAACTCTGGAATCACACCGCTGCTTACTTATATATAAAGGTAGCCCTGTGATGGCCTCATTTTCCGTCAGGAGGTAGCTGAATGGCCAGAATCATTGCCATTGTCAACCAGAAAGGCGGAGTGGGCAAGACCACTACCACCGTAAACATTACCGCATCCCTGAAAGCTCTGGGCAAACGGGTGCTGCTGTGCGATTTTGATCCCCAGGCCAACGCCACATCGGGCATGGGCGTGGACAAGAACACCGCCTCTCCCAACGTGTACGATGTGCTGATCAATGGAGCGGACCCCAAAAAGTCTGTGGTTTCCACCAAGTACGGCGACGTGATCCCCTCCAACAAGGCCCTGGCAGGCGCGGGCATCGAGATGATCGCCATCCCCGACCGGGAGCACCTGCTGAAAAAGGCGCTGGACAGCCTGGCTGAGAACTACGACTACATCTTTATCGACTGCCCCCCCTCCCTGGAGCTGCTCACCGTCAACGCCCTGTGCGCGGCCCACTCTCTCATTGTGCCCGTCCAGTGCGAGTACTACGCCCTGGAAGGTCTGAGCGACCTGCTGTCCACCGTGCGGCTGGTCAAGCGGGGCCTCAACCCCAAGCTGGCCCTGGAGGGCGTGCTGCTGACCATGTTTGACAGCCGCACCAACCTGTCCCTCCAGGTGGCGGAGGAAGTGAAGCGGCACTTCCCTGGTCAGGTGTATGCCACCGTCATTCCCCGGAACGTGCGTCTGAGCGAGGCTCCCAGCCACGGCATGCCGGTGACCGACTACGATCCCTACTCCCGGGGCGCGGAGGCCTATCGGTCTCTGGCGGAGGAAATGGCATCCGCAGAGGGCTGACCCCCTCTCCCCCACGGCGGCGCTGCCGCCTATGATCTTTGATCTTTGATTTTGGAAAGCGCTGAACCACAGGTCGTATCCCGTTGGCCCAGCCCTTTCTTACTGGAAAGGAAGGTGTACCATGGCAAAACGAAAGACCGATCTGGGACTGGGTCGGGGACTCAACGCCCTGCTGGGCGACCCGGAGCTGCCCGCTCAGGGGGAGGGCTCCATCTCTTTGCCCATCTCCCAGGTGGAACCGGGTTTGAACCAGCCCCGGAAGCGGTTTGATCCGGAGACGCTCAGCGATCTGGCTGAGTCCATCCGCGTCCACGGCATTATCCAGCCCCTCACGGTACGGCGGCTGGCTTCCGGCTACTATCAGATCATCGCCGGAGAGCGGCGGTGGCGTGCTGCCAAGCAGGCCGGTCTCACCGAGGTGCCCGCCGTCATTATTGAGGCAGACGACCGCAAGGTGATGGAACTGGGCCTCATTGAGAACCTTCAGCGGGAAGACCTGAACCCCGCAGAAGAAGCGCGGGGCTATCAGGTGCTGATGGAGGAATACGGTCTGACTCAGGAGCAGGTGGCGGAGGAGATGGGCAAATCCCGTCCTGCCATTGCCAATACCCTGCGTCTGCTGGCTCTCCCCGAGGATCTGCTGAAGCTGGTGGAGGAAGGAACTCTGTCTGCCGGCCACGCCCGGGCCATTCTGGGCGCGCCCACCCAGGCCATGCAGCGCCAGGCCGCCAAGCAGGTGATTGCCCACGGCCTGTCTGTGCGCCAGACCGAGAGTCTGGTCAAGGCACTGCAGAAGCAGCCGGCGGAGAAAAAAGCCGCCAATGATGAGATTGCCCTTTACCTTGGAGAACTGGAGAAGTCCCTGTCCAGCAATTTGGGCCGGAAGGTGACCATCTCCCACCACGGCAAAAAAGGCAAGATCCAGTTGGAATACTACAACCCCGAGGACCTGGAGGCCCTACTGAGCCTGCTCAATACCCTCCACGGAGAGGAGCCCAATTCCTATGAAGAATGATGAACGTACCCCCTCCCCTTCTCAGGAGAAGCGGGAATCCGCGCCGGAGAAGCAGGAGCCTAAGAAAGCCCCGGCCTATGTACCCCCTGCCACCAAGGAGAAGCGGCAGAAATCGGTGTTCAAATACATCACCATTCTCTTTGCCGCCGCCTTTGTGCTGATGCTGCTGGCCTTCATGATGGAGCGGCGGCAGAACGAGCAGGTGGTGGACAGTCTGAACCAATCTGTCTCCGGCCTGCGGGAGTCGCTGAGCAACATGCAGTCCGCCCAGGATATCTACGACGAGAACATGGAACTCATCGAGCAGATCAATGAGCTTCAGTCGGAGAATGATCGGCTCACCAGCGAAAACCGGGATCTCTCCAACAGCCAGAAGAGCAGCGAGCAGTCTGTGGAGGCGATGGGCTGGTTCTGGCAGATCGATGAGGCCTATGTTCTGGGCAAGTACAGCCTGTGCCGCAGCCTCATTGATCAGATGGGCGAGGAACTGGTTTCCGCGCTGCCCACTGAGGCGGTGACCGACAATGGCCGCTTCTCCCCGGCTGACCGGTATCAGGAGATCTACGACGCGGTGTATTGATTCAGAATTTTTCCACAATCTTAGATGAAAATGTGGAAAGAATCGTTTATCTATTGAAAGAACGGGTGTTACTTTCTGTACGGACAGAAAGTAACCAAAGAACCGCCGGGGGCCGATTCCGGTGAGCACCAAGCCTGCGGCGGTGCTCACAGTCATCTTGCCCCCGGACCCCCAGTTACGGGAGACGCCCTCCTATGAGGTTAATCTGACCTTCCGGCGGGCAAAATTTAGTTCTGTGATACTTCTCGCCCCGGGCCTTAGGCCCTATGTGTGCAAAGTTTAGAACACTCCGCGCGGAAGAAACACCGCCTGCCTGGACAAAACCAGGGTAGCCGATAAGTCAACCAGGCGAGGGAAACGGTGCTTCCACCTCCCCCCTCCCCTACGGGCGAGAGGCGAAACGCAGTTTCGCAGGAAGTTCTTTTGCCTACTTTTCTTTCCAAGAAAAGTAGGTTTCACGTGAAACATTTAAAACCATACCAAATGAACAATATTGGAGGAACAGACCATGCTGGATATCAAGTTTGTCCGGGAAAACCCCGACGTGGTAAAGGAAAACATCAAGAAGAAGTTCCAGGATCAGAAGCTGCCCCTGGTGGATGAGGTGCTGGAGCTGGACAGCCAGAACCGTGCCGCCATTGCCGAGGCTCAGGAGCTGCGCACCCAGCGCAACGCCCTCAGCAAGCAGGTGGGCATCCTGATGGGCCAGGCCAAGAAGGACCCCTCCAAGCTCCAGGAGGCTGAGGAGGCCAAGGCCAAGGTCAAGGCCAACGCCGACCGTCTGGCCGAGCTGGAGGCTCTGGAGACGGAGCTGGCCCAGAAGATCCGCCACATTATGCTCCAGATCCCCAACATCATTGATCCCTCCGTGCCCATCGGCCCCGACGACTCCGCCAATGTGGAGGTGCAGCGCTTCGGTGAGCCCGTCACCCCCGACTTTGACATCCCCTACCACACCCAGATCATGGAGTCCTTCAACGGCATCGACATGGATGCGGCTGGCCGGGTGTCCGGTAACGGCTTCTACTACCTGATGGGCGACATTGCCCGCCTCCACGAGGGCGTGCTGGCCTACGCCCGGGACTTTATGATCGACAAGGGCTTCACCTTCTGCATCCCCCCCTTCATGATCCACGGCAACGTGGTGGAGGGCGTTATGTCTCAGACTGAGATGGACGCCATGATGTACAAGATCGAGGGCGAGGACCTGTACCTCATCGGCACCTCCGAGCACTCCATGATCGGCAAGTTCATCGACCAGATCCTCACCGAGGACCAGCTGCCCCAGACCCTCACCTCCTACTCCCCCTGCTTCCGCAAGGAGAAGGGCGCCCACGGCATCGAGGAGCGCGGCGTGTACCGCATCCACCAGTTCGAGAAGCAGGAGATGGTGGTCGTCTGTAAGCCTGAGGACTCCATGGACTGGTACGAGAAGATGTGGCGCTACTCTGTGGAGCTGTTCCGCTCCCTGGACATCCCCGTGCGTCAGCTGGAGTGCTGCTCCGGCGACCTGGCCGACCTGAAGGTGAAGTCCTGCGACATCGAGGCCTGGTCCCCCCGTCAGCAGAAGTACTTTGAGGTCTGCTCCTGCTCCAACCTGGGCGACGCCCAGGCCCGCCGCCTGAAGATGCGCGTCAAGGGCGAGAAGGGCACCTACCTGCCCCACACCCTGAACAACACCGTGGTGGCTCCTCCCCGTATGCTCATCGCCTTCCTGGAGAACAACCTCCAGGCCGACGGCAGCGTGAAGATCCCCGAGGTCCTGCGCCCCTACATGGGCGGCAAGGAGCTGCTGATCCCCAAGAAATAAGCAGGCGGACCGGAGAAGCTGCGGCTCCTCCTCTCCCCTCCCCCGCTGCCTGGTCACGAAGGGCACGTTCCCTTCCGGCCAGGCAGCGGCCAAATATATAACAAGGAGCTTGTGTGTATGTCTCAGGGAACCAGAAAAAAAGAACTCTCCCTGCTGAACCTGCTCTTCTGTATCCTGGTGGTGCTCATCCACTGCCTGAGCCAGCCGGTCTCCGTTCTTGACCGCAGCAGCTGGCAATACGCCCTTGTTTTGTGCGTGCAGCGCCTGGCCTTTGTGTCGGTCCCCGGCTTCTTCTTCCTCAGCGGTCTGAAGCTTACCCTGTTTGCAGACCGGCACCGTAGCCTCATCAAATACTGGCTGGGCCGGGTACGGACCATCCTTCTCCCCTACATCCTGGCGGTGGCCATCTACTACCTCTACTTCTGGACCCACCACTACTTCCCCTTTTCCCTGGCGGATTTCGGGGGATATCTGGTGCGGGGTGATCTGTCCAGCCACTTCTACTTCGTGGTGACCATGGTACAGTTTATGGTGCTCACTCCGGTGTTCTTGTGGCTGGCCCGGCGGTTTGACCCGGTGGTGCTTCTGCCCTTTGCCCTGGGACTGACCTGGCTGAGTTCCCTGTATCTCCAGGCCATCCTGACCAGCGCTGTCCCCGGCGTAACGTTCCCCTACGGCGACCGGGTATTTCTCTCTTACCTGATTTACTACCTGGCAGGCTGCTGCGCAGGCCAGTCCTATTCCAAGTTTCTGGCTCTGCTGGAACGCAACGCGCCTCTTATCGCTGTCCTGGCCGTTCTCTTTGCGGCGTGGGATGGGGTGGCCAGCTGGCTGGGCTTTTCCGGACGGCGGGAGATCCCCTATCTGGAGCTGGTCCACACCCTGTACATTCTCAGCGCTATTCTGCTGCTGTTTCTGCTGGCCGCCCGGGACCGGGCTCCCCTGTCCCGCCTGTGGGCGGCGGTGGACCGGGCCAGCTACCTCATCTACCTGTACCACTGTCTGGTCATTGTCATCTTCAATGACCAGGTGATCCGCCTGAACCTGTCGTCGGTGGGGACAGAACTGGCACTTCGGCTGCTGGTAGTCTACCCGGTGACCATTGGCGGCGCCCTGCTGTGGCAGTGGATGATGAGAACGCTGCGTCAGCATCTGACCTCCGGCGGCCGACGTGTCGGCACCCGGTTGTAAAGGGTTATATCCTTTTTGTATTATTTTATCTGTATATTACACCGCTCTCCAGCGGATAGCGGCCTCTCCTCCCCTTCTCCGGGTCATTTTTCCCCCGAAAAACGGCTCCAGAGCAGAATCTGCTCAAAACCCTTGTGCCCCAAGGGTTTTGAGCTTCCCATTTTTGGAGGTCTTTCCGCTGCGGTTTGGAGGTTCTTATGTCAGACGAAAAACGTCCCGGCGAGGACCAGGGCTACATCCCCGCCTCCCCGGTGAAGCGGACCCTGGCCTGGATTGGTCTGAGCTACATGGTGATCATCGTTGCTCTGACCACCTATTACTTTTTTACCGGCACCACGCTGGGTAACCTGGGTCCCCTGCTGACGGTGCCAGGTCTCATTGGCCTGGGCGCGGTGAGCATTGTGAGCTGGCGCTCCACTGGCCGGCCGGGCAAGGTGCCCGCCATTCTTCTGGCCGTGATGTGCTGGGCGCTGGCACTGGCCACCCTGCCCATCGGCATTGCCGGACTGCTGAGCAACTTTGGAGGTTGACGCTGTGAAGGAGATCATATCTTCCGGCCTGGCGGAGCTGGGCCTTGCCGACCGGGTGCCGGAACACGCCCCGGAACAGCTGGCTGAGTACGGCCAGCTGATGCTGGAGAAAAACCAGGTGATGAATCTCACCGCCATCCGGGAGGAGGACGGGGTTGCCCGGCTGCACATGCTGGACAGCGCCGCTCTTCTCAACTGGGGAGACTTTGAGGGCAAGACGTTGCTTGACGTGGGCACCGGCGCCGGTCTGCCCGGCCTGCCGCTGAAAATCCTGGTCCCCTCCCTCCAGGTCACCCTGCTGGACAGCCTGAACAAGCGGGTGGACTGGCTCAATGAGGTGTGCGCCCAACTGGGTCTGGAGGGCATCCAGGCCGTCCACGCCCGGGCGGAGGAGCAGGCTCTGGTAAAAGGCTGGCGGGACGGGTTCGACATTGTCACCGCCCGTGCGGTGGCCGAACTGCGCCTTCTGTGCGAGCTGTGCCTGCCCTTCGTCAAGGTGGGCGGCGTGTTCCTGGCCATGAAGTCGGTAGACAGCCAGGACGAGCTGGATCAGGCCGCCCACTGCATCAAAATGTTAGGCGGCCGGGTGGAGCCGGTGATGGACTACCCTGTCCCCGGTGCGGGAGTGACCCACCGTCTCATCCCCATCCGCAAAGTGGCTCCCACTCTGAAAGGCTATCCCAGAAGATGGGCTAAAATCCAAAAGAATCCGCTCTGATTTTGGCTTAATTTGGTTTATTGTTGCCTTTTTTTGCTTTTGAGTGAAAATTATTTTAATTTGACCATATTTTTTTCAAAAAAATCATTGACGTACCTTAGATTTGTGATAGACTGGAATTGGTGTATAGGAGGAATTTCATGGGAAGCGTAATCGTAGTTACCTCCGGCAAGGGAGGAACTGGAAAAACCTCCATCACCGGCGGCGTGGGCTCCTGCCTGGCCAGGCTGGGCAAGAGCGTGCTGTGCATTGACATGGACATCGGTCTGCGCAATCTGGACATCTCTCTGGGACTCAGCGACCGGGCTCTGATGGACTTTTCCGATGTTGTGTTTGGCCGCTGCTCTCTGGAAAAGGCGGCGGTGAGCCACCCGGATCTGCCCGGCCTGTCTTTGCTGACCGCCCCTATGTCCTTTACCCCTCAGTTAACCCAGTGGCAGGTCCAGGAGCTGCTGGATGCGGCCCGGAAGCGGTATGATTATATTATGATCGACTCCCCTGCCGGCCTGGGACCCGGCTTCCAGCTGGCCTCCTGCGGCGCAGACCGGGCTCTGGTGGTATCCACCAACGACGCCTCCTCCCTGCGGGACGCCCAGCGCACCGTGGCTGAGCTGGACCGTCTGGAGCAGATCCATCTGGTCATGAACCGCATCCAACCCAAGCTGCTGCGCCAGCTGCGCACCACCATTGACGACGCCATGGACGCCGCGGGCCTGCCCCTCATCGGCGTGGTCCCCGAGGACCCCAGAGTCATTTTGTCGGCCAATCAGGGCCGTCCCTTGATCCTGGGCGGACGGCAGGGCGCCGCCAACGCCTGTTTAAATATCGCAAAACGAATCCAGGGCCTTCGCGTGCCCATCATGCGTATTCGCTGATTTTTTCCTTTTTATTACGATTACAAGGAGGTAACCGCCACCATGAATATCGCTATCATGTGTCATAACCGCAAGCAGGAGCTGATGGTACAGTTCTGTACCGCTTATTGCGGCATCCTGTCTAAGCATACCGTCTGCGCCACCAATGCCACGGGACGGATGGTGGCGGAGGCCACTGGTCTGCCGGTCAATCTGTTTTTGTCCCATGAGCATGGCGGCATTGAGCAGATCGGCCAGCGCATCATCTACAACGAGATCGACCTGGTCCTCTTCTTCAACTCTCCCCAGGACAACAGCATGGATGAGGACGTCATGTATATCGCCCGTCTGTGCGATCAGCACTCCGTGCCTATGGCTACCAACGTGGCTACCGCGGAGCTTCTTATCCACGGCCTGGCCCGGGGCGATCTGGACTGGCGTATCGTCATGAACCCCAACCGGGTTCCCTTTGCCCTGTAAGGCAGAAAGATTGATTTTTTCCCCTATTTAGGGTATCATAGCACCATATGACCGCCATGACGGCGCATGAGTAGTTCGGTTACCGCCCGACAGAGAGAAACCCCACGGCTGAAAGGGTTTTAGGGAAATGGCCCGGAGGAAGACGGCGCTACCAGCGGGCTCGGAGACGGGCGCGGTCTCCCCTGCCGCAACACAGGGGCGAAAGGGAACGGGGTCGCCCTGTTCTGAAATTGGGTGGCACCACGAAGCGTTTTCTTAGGCGCTCTCGTCCCAATCCTGGGACGAGAGCGCCTACTTTTCTTGTAAGAAAAGTAGGCAAAAGAACTTTCTGCAAAGCTACGCTTTGCTTCTGGGGTTCCGCCCTGCGGGGCGGTGGTCGTAGACGGGCCAGCTGCCACGGTTTTGCCAGAGTAGGCGGTGTCCGTACAGCGCGCACACCTTAAATTTCCGCTTGGTAGGGCCTAAGGCCCGGGGCAAGAAGGACCAAATGGTCTTGTTTTAGGCCGCCGGGAGGATTCTACGATCTGACAGGAGAGCGTCCCCCGTAAATGGGGGTCCGGGGCGACGACGCCTATGAGCGCCCGCTCCGCGCAGGCGCTCATCGAAGGAGTCCCCCGGCGATTCTTTGGTGACTTTCTGATCGCTCAGAAAGTCACATCCCCGTCCTGGTTTTAAAAAATACTTCAAAGAAAGGATTTTGATACCGATGAGTAAAATTCAACCTCGCACCCTGTCCGGCTTCATGGAGCTCCTTCCCGCCCGTCAGGCCCAGTTTGACCGCATGGTAGAGATCCTGCGGGAAACCTATTCTCTCTACGGCTTCACTCCCCTGGACACCCCCCTCATTGAGGCCAGCGAGGTGCTGCTGGCCAAGGGCGGCGGCGAGACCGAGAAGCAGATCTACCGCTTCATGAAGGGCGACACCGACCTGTCTCTGCGCTTTGACCTCACCGTGCCTCTGGCCAAGTACGTGGCCCTCAATTACAGCAAGCTCACCTTCCCCTTCCGCCGCTTCCAGATCGGCAAGGTGTACCGTGGCGAGCGCGCCCAGCGCGGCCGCTTCCGTGAGTTCTATCAGGCCGACATTGACGTCATCGGCGACGGGAAGCTGGACATCTCCAACGAGGCGGAGATCCCCGCCATCATCTACCAGGCCTTTACCCGTCTTGGCCTGAAGCGCTTCCAGATCCGGGTCAACAACCGCAAGGTTTTGAACGGTTTCTACGCCATGCTGGGCCTCACCGAGAAGTCCGGCGAAATCATGCGCACGGTGGACAAGCTGGATAAGATCGGTGCCGAGAAGGTCAAGGAGCTGCTCATGGAGGAGGAGATCGGCCTCACCGACGAGCAGGCCGGCGAGATCCTCACCTTCATTGCCATCACCGGCTCCAACGAGGCGGTTCTCTCCGCTCTGGAGGGCTACCGCGGCCGCAACGAGATCTTTGACCAGGGCCTGGACGAGCTGAACACCGTGGTCAAATATCTGGCTGCCTTTGGCGTGCCCCAGACCCACTTCGCCGTGGACCTGACCATTGCCCGCGGTCTGGACTACTACACCGGCACCGTCTACGAGACCACCATGCTGGACCACCCGGAGATCGGTTCGATCTGCTCCGGCGGTCGTTACGATAACCTGGCGGAATATTATACCGATAAACAACTCCCCGGAGTTGGTATTTCCATCGGTTTGACCCGTTTGTTCTTCGTTTTGGAGGATCAGGGCTACCTCAACGACGCCCTGAACACCGCTCCCGCTGACGTGCTGATCCTGCCCATGACCGATGACCTCTCCCCCGCTATCGCTCTGGCCACCACCCTGCGCCAGGCCGGCATCCGCACCCAGATCCACGCCGAGCAGAAGAAGTTCAAGCAGAAGATCTCCTATGCCGACAAGCTGTCCATCCCCTACGCCGTGTTCCTGGGCGAGGACGAGATCTCTTCCGGCGTGTGCGCCGTGAAGGACCTCCAGTCCGGCGAGCAGGTAAAGCTCTCTCCCGCCGAGGCGGTCTCCCACATCCAGGCTGGCCTGGACAAGCTCAATCAGGGTAAGCCCATCCTGGATAAGGGGGAGTAACCTCTCCCCTCCCCTGCCAGAGGCAAAACGAAGTTTTTCATAAAGCTTTTTTGCCTACTTTTTTCTCGAAAAAAGTAGGGCCCCTTCCGTTCCCAGGCGTACGAAAGGAGTATAGCCGATGAAAAAGAAGCTCTTGCTTTCTCTTTGTCTGATGGCGATAGCTGTCGTTGCCTTCTGCCTGTGGTACACCCGCCCCCAAACCTTCTGGCAGGCCACGGGCATGGACCGGGACAACATTACCAGCGCATCGGGTTACGCTGTTGAGGGCCATGTCACGGCTGGACAAGCCAGCCTGCAGACCTGGATGCTGAATGACCTGACCCCCGGCCAGGAGGACTATGAGGGCCTGCTGGAGCTGCTGGAGCAACCCTCCTACCGCGCCAGCCTGGAAAACCTTCTGCCGCCCTCCTCCTCCCACCCCGCTGCAAATGTCACTGCTTGGGTTTCCTTTTCGTTTGCGGATGACCTGGTGACGGTGCAGGCCGACTATCCCGGCAAGGTGTGGATCTCCTTCACCGGGCGGCACAGCCGTACCCTGGTCTTTTCCGTCTCTCCCAGGGAGCTGAACGAGACCTTGGCTGACTTCATTCAACAGCAGGGAGTAGCGGGCAATTCTTAGTTTTTTAAAACAATTTGCTATTTTCTAACTTTCTAATACAAAATGGAGTTGATTTTCATGGATAATTTGCAGAATTTCCACCGCACCAACTACTGCGGCGAGCTGCGCCTGAGCGACGCGGGCAAGACCGTGTCTGTGTGCGGCTGGGTCCAGCGTCAGCGCGACCTGGGCGGCCTGATCTTTGTGGACCTGCGTGACCGCACCGGTCTGGTCCAGCTGTCCTTCGACGACAGCACCGACAAGGCCATCTTCGAGAAGGCCTCCACCCTGCGCTCTGAGTACGTCATCGCCGCCACCGGCCTGGTGCGGGAGCGTGAGAGCAAGACCAACAAGATCGCCACCGGCGACATCGAGATTTATGTCTCTGAGCTGCGCCTGCTGGCCAAGGCCGAGACTCCTCCCTTTGAGATCGTGGAGAACTCCAAGGCCAACGACATGCTGCGCCTGAAGTACCGCTATTTGGACCTGCGCCGCCCCGACATGCAGCACGCTATCGCCACCCGTCACAAGGTGACCAAAATCTGCCGGGACTACTTTGACGAGCAGGGCTTCCTGGAGATCGAGACTCCCATGCTCACCAAGTCCACCCCCGAGGGCGCCCGTGACTATCTGGTCCCCTCCCGTGTCCACCCCGGCAAGTTCTACGCTCTGCCCCAGTCCCCCCAGCAGTACAAGCAGCTGCTGATGCTGTCCGGCTTTGACCGCTATATGCAGATCGCCCGCTGCTTCCGTGACGAGGACCTGCGCGCAGACCGTCAGCCTGAGTTCACCCAGATCGACCTGGAGATGTCCTTCGTCAACGAGGACGACGTGATGGGCATTCAGGAGGGCTTCCTGAAGCGGGTCTTCAAGGAGGTCCTGGACGTGGACGTGCAGACCCCCTTCCTGCGCATGCCCTGGCGTGAGGCTATGGACCGCTTCGGCTCCGACAAGCCCGACCTGCGCTTCGGCTTTGAGCTCAAGGATATCAGCGACATCGTGAAGGACTGCGGCTTCGGTGTGTTCTCCGGCGCGGTTCAGGGCGGCGGCTCTGTACGCCTTATCAACGTCAACGGCCACGCCGCTGACTTCCCCCGCAAGAAGATCGACAAACTGGGTGAGTTCGTCAAGACCTACAAGGCCAAGGGTCTGGCCTGGACCCGTATGCACGACGGCCAGGTGACCTCCTCCTACCAGAAGTTCCTCACCGAGGAGGAGAACAAGGCCATTCTGGAGCGCGCCGGCGCCAAGGATGGGGACCTCATTCTCATCGTGGGCGACGTGAAGGACGAGGTCGTCTTTGCCGCTCTGGGCGCTCTGCGCTGCGAGTGCGCCAAGCAGCTGGGTCTGCTGGATCCCAAGGACTTCAAGTTCCTGTGGGTCACTGAGTTCCCCATGTTCGAGTACAGTGAGGAAGAGGGCCGCTACGTGGCCATGCACCACCCCTTCACCGCTCCCATGGACGAGGACCTGGACAAGCTGGAGACCGACAAGAAGAACTGCCGCGCCAAGGCCTACGACATCGTGTTGAACGGCACCGAGCTGGGCGGCGGCTCCATCCGTATCTCCGTGCCTGAGACCCAGCAGGCCATGTTCCGTGCCCTGGGCTTCAGCGATGAGGACGCCCAGGAGCGCTTCGGCCACCTGATTAACGCCTTCAAGTTCGGCGCGCCTCCTCACGGCGGCCTGGCCTACGGCCTGGATCGTCTGTGCATGCTGATGGCGGGCGCCGAGTCCATCCGCGACGTCATCGCCTTCCCCAAGGTGCAGAACGCCAGCGAGCCCATGACCAACTGCCCCGACTTCGTGGACGACAAGCAGCTGGATGACCTAAGCCTGGCTGTTACTCGCCGGGAAGAGACTTCTGACGAGGAGTAACCGCTTTCTTGAAAGAAAGCTTGGCAAAGAACTCTCTGGGAAGCTCCGCTTCCCTCCACCCTTTCACACAAACATTTGGCAGGAGCGACACAGTTTGCCGCTCCTGCCTTTATTTTTTAAAATCGACTTAATTTGCCTCAAAAAATTGACAATATCACAACTTAGTGGTATAGTACGTAAGATATCAGTAAAGAGACTGTAAGAAAGTGTGGAGAGAACCGCCCCGATTTCCGGACGCGTTTGCCTCCGCGCTGTTTTTTAGGAGGAAGCTATGAAAAAAGCACTGATCGTTTTTCTGTGCGTGCTTTTGACCGGCTGTGCCCCGACCTCTGGCACAAGCGCCCAATCCACCGGCTCTCAAAGCACGCCCCAGGATTCCAGCGTCCAGTCCTCCGACAGCTCCAGCCAGGACAGTTCTTCTGGCGCACCGGACGCATCCCAGGATTCGGAGGAGCCCCCCTCACAGCCTGATCCCAGCGTCACTTCCGGCTCCACAGAAAATCAGGACCAGATCATTGAGGAACTGCTCTCCACTATGACTGTGGAGGAAAAGGTGGGCCAGATGTTCTTCGTCCGCTGCCCTGACACAGGTGCGGTCGAGGCGGTATCCCAGTATAAACTGGGCGGATACATTCTCTTTGGTCGTGATTTTAAAGACAAAACCGCTGAGCAGGTCCGCAATGACATCAGCTCCTATCAGAGCGCATCCGGCGTGCCTCTGCTCATCGGCACCGATGAGGAGGGCGGCACCGTGGTACGTGCCAGCTCTAACCCCAATCTTTTCTCCCACCGCGGCCTCTCTCCCCAGGCCCTCTTTGCCGAGGGCGGCATGGACAGCATCATTCAGGATGCCCGTCAGAAGAGCGTGACCCTCCTGGGTCTGGGTGTGAATGTCAATCTGGCTCCGGTGGCTGACGTATCCACCGACCCCAACGACTTTATCTATGACCGCTCCTTTGGCCAGGACGCCCAGGCCACCGCGGAATATGTGTCCAACGTGGTGAAAACCATGGACGCAGAGGGCATTGGTTCCGTCCTCAAGCACTTCCCCGGTTATGGGAATAATGTGGATACCCACACCGGTGTGGCCATTGATGAGCGCCCCTATGAGACCTTCCAGACCAGCGATTATCTCCCCTTCACCGCCGGTATCCAGGCGGGAGCCGATGCCGTTCTGGTCAGCCACAATGTGATGTCCTGTGTGGACAATCAGCTGCCTGCCTCCCTCTCCCCCGCTGTGCATAACGAACTGCGCAGCACTTTGGGCTTCCAGGGCGTGATCATGACCGACGATTTGGCCATGGATGCGGTAGCTGCCTATGCCGGCGACCAATCTCCCGCCGTCATGGCGGTAAAGGCCGGCAATGATATGATTATCACCACCGACTTCCAGACCCAGATTCCTGAGGTGGTACAGGCCGTCAAAAGCGGCGAGATCGACGAGGCGCAGATCGATCAGTCGGTGACGCGGGTTTTGCAGTGGAAGTATGATTTGGGCCTGCTGGGCAATTGATTCTGCTAATAAAACCATCTTACCGGGAACCCGGTGAGGTGGTTTTTTTATTGATTCCGCACTGGGGAAGTAGGCGATGTGACTTTCTGAGCGATCAGAAAGTCACCAAAGAATCGCCGGGGACCACCTTCGATGAGCGCCTTCGCGCGGCGGGCGCTCATAGGCGGCTTGGTCCCTACCCCCTCTGGCCCTTCGGGCCATCTCCCCCTGACAGGGGGAGTCAGCCCCGGACCCCAGCTACGGGGGACGCCCTCCAGAAAGACTTTTATACCCTCTCGGCGGCCCGAAGACAAGATCTGTGGTCTTTCTTGCCTCGGCCCACTGGGGCCTGCCCAGGCTGAAATTAGCAGCATTCTGCGTTGAAATGACACCGCCTACTTCTAGTATAACCGTGGCAGCTGGGCAGTTGTTGGGCGCATTTATACGGTCACCACCGCACCAAACAGGTAGGCAGGCACCAGGCGGTGTGCGTTAGAATGAAGTAGCTTTAAAATTTTGATGGCAAAAAGGCCTAAGGCCTGAGAGTAGAACGGGAGCAGATCTTGATTTTGCCCGCCGGAACTAACTGCCTGGCCAAAGTGACCCACTCCCGTAATCGGGGTCCAGGGGTGGCGACTAGGAACACCCGCCTGCGGCGAGGTGTTCGTCGGAGTCACACTCCCTGGCGCGTCTCAAGGTGAATTGCCCCGAAGGGGCAAGAGAAGGTGGCCTGGGCCATTGGTTACTTTCAAAATAAAACTTATCCACATTCTCCGCAGAAAATGTGGATAAAAAATCCGGGGCCTTGTGAAAACAAGGTCCCGGATCTGCTTATAGATGGTTTTTACCGGCCGTTGGGGGCGTAAGCCACCACAGTGCGGCGGTTGGGCTCCACACCAGTGGAGTAAGTTGTGACATTGGGATAGTCCTGCAGAGCGGCGTGGATCACGTGGCGCTCGTAGGCGTTCATGGGCTCCAGGGTCATGTTCTTGCGATACTTGACCACCTTGCCCGCTACCTTCACGGCCAGACGCTGGAGGGACTCCTCCCGCTTGGCCCGGTAGCCCTCGGCGTCGATGTGGATACGCACCCGCTTGGACTGGCCACGGTTCACAGAGTAGTTGGTCAGCTGCTGGATAGCGTCCAGAGTCTCACCCCGGCGGCCAATGATGGCGCCCAGGCCGTGGCCCTGGAGAATGACCTTATAGCCGGTCTCGCTGCGGTAAATGTCAGGGGTGGCCTGCACGTTCAGGTGCTCCATCAGGCCCTCCAGGAACTCCCGGATCTTCATGGCCTTGGGATCATCCTCGGCGGCGGGCTCCAGCTCAGCCACAGGGGCAGGGGCGGGCTTCTCCTCTTTGCCGATGATCACCTCGTCCCCAGGCTGCAGGGTGTTTTCCTCCTCCTGCTTGGGGGCGCTCTCAGCGGCAGCAGGCGCAGGCTCCGCCTTGGGGGCGGGAGCGGCCTTGGGGGCCTCAACCACAGGCTTGGGCTCCTCAACAGGGGCCTTTACCTCCTCGGCGGCGGGAGTCTCCTCCTCGCCGGGCACCTCATAGCTTACACGGACCTTGGCGGGGTTGCCGCCGAAACCCAGAAAACCGGACTTGGCCCGCTCGATGACCTCCACGGACACGTCGTCCCGGTCCAGACCCAGCTGGAACAGGGCGGCGGCGATGGCGTCCTCTTCGGACCGGCCGGTGGTCTCGATCCACTTACGCATAATCAGACACCCTCCTTCTTGTCATCCTCGTCCTGGGGCTGCTCCTGGACTTCCTCCACCGTCTCAACGGCTTCGGTGACCTCAGCGGTCTCAGGGGCGACCTCGCTCTGGGGCTGCTCCTGCTCCGGGGCGGGGATCTCGGGGGCGGGCTGCTGGACATTCTGGGCGGTCTCAGTGGCTGCCTGCTTGTCCTCGGGCTGCTCCTTCTTCTTGTTCTTCTTATTCTTGCTTCGGATCTTCTCGTCCTCCGCTGCCTTCTGAGCGGCGATCAGGTCGCTGGGGTCCACATAGGGAGTCACCCCGCCGAAGCGGTTGGGGTCGTAAGCACGGCCCCGGGCATAGGCCCGGATACCGATGCGGCTGTCATCCTTGTTGATGGTGGGGCCGGCATCCTCGTCCTTCTTGGCGGCCTTCTTCTTGCCGCGGTTCTTTTTCTCTTCCTCCAGACGGCGCTGGCGCTCCAGACGAGCTTCCTCCTTGCGCCGCTTCTCCTCTTCCTTCTCCTCCAGCTCGCGCTGAGCGGCGGCGGCCTGAGCGGCCTCATAGTCCTTCTTCAGCAGCTTGCCGCAGATGATCTCCTGGAAAATGGAGAAGAAATACTGGGCGATCCAGTAGATGGACAGACCGGCGGGAACGGTAAAACCGATCCACAGAGACATCAGGGGCATCATAATCATCATGGTGCGGTTGGTCTTGGCGGTAGCCTCGTCCTGAGCCTGATTGCGGCTCATCTGGTTGGTCTTCAGACTGATCTGCATGGACAGCAGAGACATGACCACAGACACCAGGGGCAGCAGGAACAGGCCGATGGAACCCCAGCTCAGTCCGCCCTCCCAGAACTTCCAGTTGGGAATATCGGCCAGATTGATGCCCAGGAAGTGGAAGTCCAGATTAAACAATCCATTTCCGGCATCACCCAGCGCAGCCTGGACCTGAGCCAGCATACCATCCTTATTCAGGGCCTCAGCCATGGCGATCTGAGGATACGCGCCGGTGTTGGCAATGCCGGTGATCTCTGCGATCTTGGCAATTGCGTCCTTAGGCACATCCATCAGGTAAGTCAGGGGCTCACGGATGATATAGTACAGGGGGATCAAAATGAACAGGGGCAGGAAGGACCACAGGCAGCCGCCCATGGGGTTGACCTTCTCCCGCTCATAGAGCTTCTGGACCTCCATCTGATAGCGCTCCCGGTCCTTGCCGTACTGCTTTTGCAGCTGCTGCATCTTGCCGGAGAGCAGGTTCATCTTGATCATGCTCTTCTTGCCCTTCAGGGACAGGGGGAACAGGATCAGCTTTACCACCAAGGCAAAGAGGATCAGAGCAATGCCGTAGCTGGAAAAGAAGTTGTAAAAGAACAACAGCAGCCAGGCAAAGGGTTTCAGAATAATACCCACAATGGTACCTCCACATATTTAGTTGGTTCCGGCTTATCCTCAGGGTACGGGGTCGTACTCGATAGACTTCTGCCGGTGAAAGGGATTGCACCGCAGAATACGGCGCAATGCCAGCCAGCCCCCCTTCCACGCTCCATACTTTTCCACCGCCTCCAGGGCATAGGCCGAGCAGGTGGGAATAAAGCGGCAGCATGGGGGGCGCAGAGGCGAAATTTCCCGCTGATAAAATCGGATCAACCACAAAAACAGCTTTTTCATTTTGGTTCGGACTTGGCTCCCTCTTGGGGACGCACCAGCTCCAGCTTACGCATCAGCTGAAGAAAGCTGCGCTCCAGATCCCGGTAACGGCCGTAGATCACCCGGGTGCGGGCCACCACCACAATGTCATAGCCCGGCGCAAGCCGAGCTTCATTGGTGCGGTACAGCTCCCGGATTCTCCGGCGGGCACGGTTGCGCTTGACGGCGTTGCCCAGCTTCACTCCTGTCGTGATGCCAAGCCGGCTGATTGGCCGGTTGGTCTTGCGGCAGTAGATGGCAAAATAGGGCGACACCGCGCTGCGGCCCTTGTTGTACAGGCGGCGGAATTCATGATTTTGTTTTAAGGCAATGGTATGCTTCATAAATTCTACCTTTCCCCCTACTTTCCTCGAGAGAAAAGCAGGCAAAAGAGCTTTCCCGCTTTCTTGAAAGAAAGCTTGGCAAAGAACTTTCTGCGAAACTTTGTTTCGCTTCTGCTGTAAATCCAAAATGGTAGCTTCAATAGGACAAAAAAGCACAAAAAGTCCCGCATATGGGTGTACAAGAGCATGAAACCGGGTAGGCTTGTCCCTCAAAAATGGAGAGAGCCTACGCATTTCGGTCTGTCATGTTTCGGGCTGGGCCCGCGGTCGGGTCAACAACTCCTTCGTCTTCGGAGTCTGTCTCCCCTGCGCGTCTATCCTCGCACTTCGGTCTGTCTTGCTGCGGCGGCTGCGCAACGCGCGGCTTCCCTACCCCTTTTGGCCTTCGGCCATTTCCCCCTGACAGGGGGAATCGGCCCTCCGTCTCGGGCGCAAAACAGTGCCGCTTTCGCGGCCCTTCGGTTTTTTGCCCTCGCTCCGGTCCATCCGCGCTGCTCCGCACGCCTCCGCATTTCGCTGTATGCACCGCAGGGGCGGGGGAATCATTCCCACGCCCCTAAATATGCGTTTCTGAATTGTGTCCTTCTGCCATATCGCATAGGAAGATCCGGTGTGCCCAGGCCATACAGCTCAGGCAAAACGGGATCTGTCCAGCCCACGGATCAGTGGGTCAGACGAGCGCGGCCCTTCGCACGACGGCGAGCCAGAACCTTGCGGCCATTGCGGGTGGCCATACGCTTACGGAAGCCGTGCTCCTTGGAACGCTGGCGCTTCTTGGGCTGATAGGTACGAAGCATGGGGGACACCTCCTCACTTGAATTCAAGCCGGCATCACCGGCCCAACAACAGCCGTTTCCGGCTGCGGTCTGCGTCAAAAGCTGGGCCTGCGGGGGGCACAAAACCATCCCCGGGCATATCCAGTACAGATTATTATAGACGAAAGTTTTTCTCCTTGTCAACTATTTTCTTTTCCTTTTTCCATCTTTTTTCCGTTCCTCCCGAAAAAACACAACATCTTGTGTTCATATTGCTACCTGCCCCATTGCTGGAAAAAATCACCCATACTATTAAAATAAAAAATACCCCGGAAAACCAGGGGGAACGCCTTGCGGCAGGGTGGTTTTTTTGCTATAATGACGATGACGAATTGCGCCCATTTTTTGATTGCGTCCGGAAAACAAACACCAAATGGGTCCCCTGCCCAGTTCGGGCCGGCAGGGACCCCATTTTCTTTTTCCCCGCTTTCTTTCTCAGGGCCAGGCCCTGTATTTCGGAGCTGCCGCTTTCACGCCCTCGGCGCTCTTGTTCAAGGAGGTTTTTCCATGAATCCTGCCGCTGACGTCTGGGCAAAGGTTTTGACCCTCATGCAGCCGGAGATGACCGCCACCACCATCAATACCTGGTTTGACGACGCCACCGCCGTGGCGCTGGAGGACGACCGCTTTGTCCTCTACTCCCCCACCCGATTCAAGCGGGATATCATCGCCACCCGGTACGTCTCCAAGATCCAAAATGCCCTGCGGGAGCTGTTCTCCGCCGAGATGGACGTGGTGGTCCTTACGGAAGGGGAACTGGACCAATACCAGCAGCCCGCTCAAAAAAATGATTTCTTCCCCGGGACAGAGGAGTACACCTTCGAGCGCTTCGTGGTGGGCTCCTCCAACAAGTTTGCCCACGCCGCCGCCCGCGCGGTGGCCGACAACCCCGGTCAGAGCTACAATCCCCTGTTTATCTACGGTGAATCCGGTCTGGGCAAAACCCACCTGCTTTACGCTATCGCTCATACCATTCATAAGAACCACCCGGAGTACAAGGTGGTCTATATCAAGGGAGACACCTTCACCAATGAGCTGATTCAGGCCATCCGGGAGGGCCGCAACGCGGAGTTCCGGGAGAAGTACCGCGGCGCCGACGTGTTTCTCATGGACGACGTGCAGTTTATCGCCGGCCGCGACTCCACCCAGGAGGAAATGTTCCATACATTTAACACCCTCTATGAGCTGAAAAAGCAGATCGTCTTCACCTCCGACCGGCCGCCCAAGGAGATGCTGCGCCTGGAGGACCGACTGAAGACCCGTTTTGAGTGGGGCCTGTTGGCTGACATTCAGCCCCCCGACTACGAAACCCGTATGGCCATCATCAAAAACAAGGCCGTGCGCATGGGGGTGGAGCTGCCCGAGTTCCTGCTCCAGCTGATTGCCGAGAACATCACCGCCAACGTGCGGCAGATCGAGGGTACCGTCAACAAGATCATGGCCTATCAGCAGCTCATGGGCGACTCGGTGGACAAGGACACCGTGGTCCGGGCCGTCAAGGACATGTTTAAGGAGAAATCGGACATTGTGCCCACCGCCGACGTCATCATTGACGAGGTGTGTAAGTTCTACAACATCGAGCCCGCCACCCTCCGTGGTCAGGGCCGTGCCAAGGATATCTCTCTGGCCCGCCAGATCGCTATGTATCAGATCCGCCGCATGACCAACCTCTCTTTGAAGGAGATTGGCAAGGAGTTTGATAACCGGGACCACACTACGGTGCTTCACTCCATTGAGCGCATTGAGGATTTGGTCAAGACTGATCCAGAGAAGGCAGAGATCATTAAGGATATTACTTCGAATATCAATATCCGCTACGAATAACCTACTTTTCTCGAGAGAAAAGTAGGCAAAAGAGCTTTGTCCGAAACGAGTGTCCCTTTCTGAGTGATCAGAAAGGGACGAAAGAATCGCCGGGGAACGCCTTCGAAGAACACTTCGCCTGCGGCGGTGTTCCTAGGCGGCTTATCCCCGGACCCCTGTTTACGAGAGCGTGTCCCTTGGGCCGTTTGGTCTTTTCCGGCGTTCCTAAGTTTTGACCTTGCTCCTTTCGATTCTCGGCCCACTGGGGCCTTTTGCTATCAAAATTTGAAGGCATCTATATTCTAACGTACACCGCCTGGTGCCTGCCTACCTGTTTGGTGCGGCGATGATCGAGCGGGCAGACCGCTCACGCCCGGCCACGGACCAGCTGCCACGGCTTTGCCAGAGTAGGCGGTGTCCGTATAGCGCAGACACTTTCAAATTTCTGACCAAGTAGGGGCCAGTGTCCCCCGAGGCAAGAAGGACCAGCGGTCATGTCTTTGCCCGCCGGATGAAATTGCCCAAGGAAGTAGGAATGCATCCCCTCGTAAAAGGGGGTCCAGGGGGCGACGCCTATGAACACCCGCCTGCGGCGAGGTGTTCATCGAAGGAGTCCCCTTGGCGCATCTCAAGGTGAATTGCCCCGCAGGGGCAAGAGAAGGTGGCCTGGGCCATTGGTTACTTTCTGTGCGAGCAGAAAGTAACATCCGTCCTCTACCCACGCCCCGCAGGGCGGAATACTTTTAGTAGAACCATCTATTCCCAGTGCAATTGAATATTGATTGCATAAGTATTCATTTTATATACGCATAGTATCGAAAATCCCAGGCCGAACTGCATCTTAGTTATCCACACTTAAATGTGGATAACTTGGTGTATGTTGTGGAAAACTCCCGTGGGCACCACTACCTGTGGAAAGGGACCAAAATTCTTCCCCACCCCCTGTGGACGCGCTTTCCATTGCGAGAGTAAGGCTGGAGGCGTTTTTCCACATTTTTTCCCCCTACGGGCTACTATTACGAAAATTAATCCTCTCCTCTCTTTAGAGAGAGCGGGGAGGAGCGACGCGAAGGAGGCAAACCCATGAAATTTTCCTGTGAAAAGGCACTGCTCACAGCGGCTGTATCCATTGCATCAAGAGCGGTTGCAGCGAAAAGCTCCATCCCTGCCATGGAGGGAATCCTGATTGAAGCCGACACCCGACTCCGCCTCACCGGTTACAATTTGGAAACCGGTATCCAGGCCACGGTCCCCGCTGAGATCAAGCAGCCCGGCTCTTTGGTGCTTTCTGCCCGCCTTTTTGGTGAAATTATCCGCAAAATGCCCGATGATGTGGTGGTTTTCACCTCAAAAGATTACATGGTCAACATCAAGTGCGGCATGAGCGAATTCAATATTTTAGGTACCGATCCCGAGGAGTTCCCCGAGCTGCCCACCGTGGACCAGCAGAACTCCATCACTCTGGAGCAGTCCGCTCTGCGCTCCATGATTGCACAGACCCTGTTTGCCGTCAGCGACAACGAGAGCCGCCCCGTCCACACCGGTTCCCTCTTCGAGGTGGACCACAATGATTTGACTGTGGTGTCCGTGGACGGCTACCGCCTGGCGCTGCGCAGGGAGAAGGCCGATAAAATTGAAGGATCGGAACAGTTTTCTTTCGTGGTGCCCGGTTCTGCCCTGAGTGAAGTGGAGAAGATCTGCTCCGGAGAGGGGCCTGTTACGGTAAACCAGGGAGCACGCCACATTCTGTTCCAGGCCGGGGACACCGTGTTGGTCTGCCGCCGGCTGGAGGGCGAGTTCCTCCCCTACCGCAACGCCATCCCCCGCAACAACCCCATTCACATCCAGTGCGACACCCGCGCCCTCCTCTCCTCCATTGAGCGCGTCTCCCTGATTATCAGTGAGAAGCTCAAGAGCCCGCTGCGCTGCGTGTTCGGAGATGGCATGGTAGATATTACCACAAAGACCGCCATTGGCGATGCCGCCGACCAGTGTCCCATCGATGGAGATGGCCAGGGCCTGGAGATCGGGTTCAATAATAAGTATTTGATGGATGCGCTGAAGGCTGCCCCGGCGGATAAGCTGCGCCTGGAGTTCTCCTCCAGTGTGGCTCCCTGCGTCATCCTGCCCGCTGAGGGGGAGGAGACCTTTGTCTACATGGTGCTGCCCGTCCGCCTGAAGGCCAACTAAATTCCTTTTTTCGAGAAAAAAGGAATCAAAAAAGCTTTATGCAAAGCTGCGCTTTGCTTCTGGGAGAGCTGCCCTGCGGGGCGGCTTCCATCAGAAAAAAATTTGAGACGATAGTTCGGTTTTGAAAATAAGGAGTGACTATGGAAAAAGAGACTGTTCAGATTCGTACGGAGTTCATTAAGCTCCAGGATCTGCTGAAATTTGCCGGAGCCGTGGAGACCGGCGGCGACGCGAAACTGATCATTCAGGAGGGCCGGGTCAAGGTAAACGGGGAGACCTGCACCATGCGGGGCAAGAAAATGCGCCCCGGGGACGTGGCCTGCATCGACGACCAGCTGGAGCTGACCGTCCAATGAAGTTAAACCGGCTGGAGCTGGACTTTTTCCGCAACTATGCCCACGTGGAGGCCACCTTTCACCCCCGGGTGAACCTCATCTACGGGGACAACGCCCAGGGAAAGACCAATCTGCTGGAGGCCATCGCCTATCTCTCCTCCGCCCGGTCCCACCGGGCCCGGTATGACCGGGAGCTCATTATGTTGGATCAGCCCCAGGGCTACATCAAGGGAGAAGTGGACAGCCGGGAGCGCACCTTTATTTTGGAGGCCAAGCTCTGCCGGGGCAAAACCCGGCAGCTCTGGTCCAACGGCCTGCGGCTGAAAACCGCCGGAGAGCTGGCGGGGATTCTAACCACTGTCCTCTTCTGTCCCGAGGATCTCTACCTTATCCGGGAAGGGGCCGCCGCCCGGCGGCGCTTTTTGGACGGAGCCATCTGTCAGCTGCGGCCTAGGTATGCTCAGGCGCTGGCGGAGTATAACCGCCTCTACGAGCACAAGACCCGGATTCTGCGGGACTGGCAGGAAAATCCCTCCCTGCTGGACACGTTGGACGACTTTAATCTCCGCATGGCCCAGTTTGGCGCCCGGATCATTCACTACCGGGCCCACTTTGTCCGGCGGCTGGGGGAACAGGCTCCCGCCATCCACGCCGATTTTTCCGGCGGACGGGAGCAGTTAGGGCTGCGGTATGAGACGGTTTCCACCGTTCAGGACCCTCTGGGCAGCGTACAGGATATTTTTGAAAGCCTGATGCGCCACCAGGAGAGCCACCGCCGGGCGGAACTGGACAGCCGCCAGTGTCTCAGCGGTCCCCACAAGGATGATCTGGTGGTGGAGCTGGACGGACAGAGCGCCAAACAGTTTGGTTCCCAGGGCCAGACCCGGACGGCAGCCTTGTCCCTGAAGCTGGCCCAGCGGGAGATTTTTCAGCAGGAGACCGGCGAGTGGCCGGTGCTGCTGCTGGACGACGTGCTGTCTGAATTGGACGGAAAACGGCAATCCTTTGTATTGAACCGTATTCAGGGCGGCCAGGTGTTCATCACCTGCTGCGAGCCGGAAAAGCTGGACGGCCTGGAGCGCGGTAAGAGCTTTCAGATCCAGGGAGGGAGCGTTCTCTCCCAGCGCTTGGTGTAAAGGAGGCGGCGGGATGCCCATTGTCATTGGAATTTTCTTTCTGCTGCCCCTGTTTTTCGGCGCTTTGGCGGAGTATTTGTGCTGCCGCCTGCCCCGGCGCCGGTTTTGGCGGTTTCTGCCGCCGGTGATTGCGGTTGTCTTTCTAATTGTGGCCGTTTGGGTCCGGATACAGAATTGGGAGAGTAAAGATGTCTCCCCCCTCACCCAGTTGATTATTTTCCCCGGCGTACCCGCGGTGGCGCTGCTGCTGGGGGTCTATCTGGGGTGGAGGTTTTGGAAGTATCTTTGGTCGCCCAAGATTATTGATGATTTGCGTTGAAAAATAGGGTTCCGCCCTGCGGGGCGGAAGAGGGCGAAGTGTTCTTTCCAGCGATGGAAAGAACCAAAGATCGCCGGGGGACGGCTCCGATGA